>JAEEGL015749853.1_pt1 | contig 15536 bp, 14 predicted proteins | sample 9134231 | NCBI WGS metagenome assembly JAEEGL01 (sample SAMN16246548, study PRJNA631951) | gut metagenome | biome: gut microbiome; feature: rumen; material: fiber-attached | host: Bos | place: Iran: Karaj | collected 2018-10
ACACATGAGCAGATTGCGCGATATATCGGCTCTGCGCGTGAAGTCGTTTCGCGTATGCTGAAATACTTCGTATCCGAGGGGATGGTCGAGGTATCACGCAAAGGGATCCGAATTATAGATAAAGAAAAACTCCGGAAATTAACCCTGTAACATGGACAGAATGGCGTCTTTCGGTCTTGCACCGAGCGCGTGATTCACGATTTTGCCGTCCTTCATAACAATCAGCAGCGGAATACTGGATACACCAAATTTTGCAGCAAGCTCCATTTGCTCATCGACATTAATCTTACCGACCAGATATTCGGGATGTTCCTTTGCGATCTCATCGACAACCGGAGAAACCATCTGGCACGGTCCGCACCATTCTGCGTAAAAATCAAGCAGAACGGGCTTTTCGCTATGGATGACCTCATTGAAATTGTTTGCATTGACTTTCAGAATACTCATATCGAGCACTTCCTTTCTGTTATTTTGTGATTTCATTATAGCAGAAAGGAAGACTATTTTCTGTAACTTGGTCACATAATTTCATTTCATGGCGCAGATATGAAGGAGCAGTTTTTATTATGATAATCTGTCTACCATATTGGCGACCTATCTGAATAATTGCAGCCCAGAATAGCAGATCTTCTATCCTGTGAAAGAACGCCATTCAAATTCTTAATATATATATCTATACAAGCTATTCCGATTCGATATAATGGATCGACGATTCACTCGATCCAAATTTCATACATCAATTTGACATCAATTATGACATCATTTTGCCGATTTTTGATTTATCGGCGTTCGATAAGAAACGAGTGAAATCATCGTATATTCGAACAAAATAACACAATATAAAACATAGTAAAACACAGAAATGACACCTCATAACCCGAAGGTCGGTGGTTCAAATCCGCCCTCCGCAACCAATCAAAAACCTCGTAGATGCTTGCATTTACGAGGTTTTTTCTTTTACCGAAAATCGGTAAAAAACCTCTGTATACCCTTATTTGACCCTTATTTTCTTTTAATTGGCTTACGGAAAGCACGTATTTGCTTATATAATCGCGTTTAAGCAGCGCCGATAGATTATCTATCACCGTAGAACTTGCTTGACACACATCGCCAAATACTGTATAATAGTAACAAAGGTAGTGGTATTATGGGCAATTCTATCAGTTTTGAGATAAGCAGTACATACAGTCCAGAATGGAAAAAAGAGCTTAAACTCAGCACTTTATATGATTATATTGCGAAATATAAAAAAGAGGTTGAGAATGAAAAAGATTCGGAGATATACCCTCTTCATGATCAGGCAATGGATAGAGTCAATAGCTCCGATGACAGCAGTATCCGAAGCAAACTGAAAAACAAGCTGCATCTGGATATTTCCGAATCTATCAATCTTCGCGGCAAAGAGCGGTGTGAAGAACAGTACAAAGAAAAGTATGATGCTTTGAAGCTGCTGTATTTCCTTGCAACATTTGCAAAAATCGAGGAAGGCAGCATCACAAAAGGTATAGATCCTTTGGATTTGCTCATATACAGTTCCCTTCAGCACACAGACGCGGCTAATGCAGTATATGCAAGAGATTTCAAGAGAATGATAACAGAGCTCCGTCCCGCTGTCACTGATCCCGAAAATCGAGAATATACGATCAATTGGATTCATGGCTTATGGGAGCAAATGCATGTCAATATATCATGTACGGCTATTGTCCAGATGACATTCATGCAGGGACATGTACAAAACAACGATTTGGAGAAGATGGTTTCCCAGCTGCAAATGATCAAAGACTCCATTAACATGGAGAGTATCTATTCCACATCATATATCAATGACGGAATCCTCAATACTTTTTATAATAAGATGCTATGCAGCAGAATACACGCTGAATTAGCAGACATGCAAAAGGTCATCTACGATTATCAGGACGCTGCTGCCGTAACGAAAGACGTTTCCGATCTTTTCAAAAGTGATGAATTCTCCAAGCAGATGTCATGGGAAGAATTCAGCAGGATTATAGATTTCAAAACGGTTGATTCCAAAAGTCCCGTTGATATGGCTGTCTGGGCGATTCTGCTTGGCAAAAGCGAGTTCAGCCGCCAAGATATTAAGGAGATTGAACGTTCAGAATACAACTTTGCCCGCAAATATACGAAGGAAATCGCTGAATACTGGGTATTGGAAGTGCTTCAGAGGGATTCTGTTCAGTTAGCCGAATGGGTCTTAGTCTTTCAGGAGCTGATGTTCATCAGGAGCCATAACATAGAGCTTGACAACCGATATCTAAGATTTACCAATGCCAAACAAAAGCTGACAGCCGCAATCAAAAAGTTTGAAGAAGCATCTCAGTTACCGCGCCTTGTCTTGATTGAACGGCTCAACAACAGACTGCTGCTGTCATACGGTGCGATCGGCATTATAGAGTTGAAACATCGCGCAATCACATTGCTGAATGAGATCCAGCAAGCTATTTTCTCCTATAAGACAATCACAGATATACTTGATGCTCATTACAGATACTATTTTCTGGCTACAACTGCACTGGCTACGGATATGGAATGCAGCTCCATCTACGAATCCTTCGAGCGTATTCTTGTAAGTCAGCTTAAACGTCACGGTATGCCTGCGATGTCTTTGATAGTAGAAAGCATTTCCGATGTACAGTTATTGCAGATATTCAGCCAGGATAAGCACTATTCGATGATACAGAATCCAGAAACCATGGAACAACTGAACGACTATAAAGAAGCTATGATGCAAGGGACAGAAGCGCTGATAGCTGAAGTCTCCCGAAAATCAAAAGAAAAAGAAGCAAAACCACCAGAGTATATGTATGAGAAAGCTGCTATACTTCTTGCAGGCATTATCAGCAAGAATGCTGAAAGCGACTCCCCTGCTGATATGGTCTGGCTACGGCTTCCGATTACATTCGGCGAAAGACATCTCTATGTCATGAATGTTTATTTTGCGATAGATGCTAGCTCCAATACGATTCATATCGCAGGCTGGCAATATAGACTCATTCAACAATAAGATTACAGAGTGCACCTGCCTTGGGTGCGCTCATATTTTTTAATGGAAAAACCCCCGTATTTTTTCCTCCGAAAATTTGATAAAATGAAATTAACAGCAAGAGCAAATCAAAGCCCACCCGCTGAACATCAAATTTTTAGGAGGAAAAAGTTATGAACGGTAATCAGACTTTCGTAAACGGCTCAGCAGCCCAGGAGATGCTGTGGCAAAATCAGTCGCCTGCCAAAATAGGTCAGGTATACGAAATTGCAGCAAATGTGATGAGTCAGATGCAGATTCCTTGCAGCCAGCAGACTTTTGATTATGTTATGAGCGGAATCACTCCGATCATTCAGAATGCACAATGGCAAACGAATCAGGCACAAAACATGACGGCTGCATTGACCAAGGTTGTCACCGATGTACTCACCAAATACCAGAATGAGATTATGCTGAACGCAAGGCTCAAAAAGGAAAAGCAGTCGGCAATCCGTAAATTCACGAACGATGACTTCAACATGGGATGGTGCATCGAAGGCACCAAAGAAACAAAGATCGGCTGTTTCAAAATCCATTCTGTTATGGATATCAAAATCGGAAAAGATGAGACTTACCGTGACTACAAGTATGTCGAGTATGAGGACTCTCAGGCTCAAATTCAGAAGTGCCTAATTCCGCTCAATAAGATTGCGGCAAAAACGCTTGTTTCCTGCTTTAACGGCTTTTCATACATCTGCTCAAGCAAACAGATCGCAAACGATTTTCTCGCATGGTGCATCAAGAATTATGCCAACCCAAAGCAGATTACGGTTCCTGAGTATCCTGGGTTTACCCTGAAAGAAGTCAACGGTCAGCGGCAGGTTGATTTCAACGCGAATGACGGGGAACACGATAACAGCCTTTTGGAACGGTGCTCAGAGCATTTCAAAAAGAAAATCCTGCTCAGCGGGAAACTGCTGCCCGAAGACATCAGCGCAGCGGCAGCCACCTATCTGAATACACCCGAAAAGGCGGTCTTATTCGTGAACGGAATCTGCGGCGTTTTGTCAACTGTTCTGCTGGATATTCAGGAGCCGATTTCCCAGATCCTTACGGTGGCAGTTCCATCCAACGATTATATCAAGCCCGCCTGCTGCTATCTGCAAACCTATAACAAAGGCAAAAACGCGCTTTCGTTCGACGACAATATCACCGCAATCAGGAAGCTGATCCGAAGTGCGAAAGATGAAACGGCGGTATTGACAGACTGCATCCATGCTGATAACACGATCAGAAGAGAAGAAGTGATCCGAGAGCTTCTTGTACTCAATACGAATGCGGAGTGCAAACCGCATAATCTGGCAGTCATTTCGACCTGCGGACAATACCTGATTCCGAGTAAGCAAAAAATCTGCCTGTCACTCAGCGAGGATTTTGAGCACACTATGTCTTATGAAGCGGAACAGAAAATGTGTCTGGCGCTGAGCCTGCTTACCCGATTCATCATTCACGTTGCATGTCAGGATTATGAGCGCTTCCGCAGCAATCTCAAAAACAGCATTGCAGCTTACCGTGCAGCAGCAAGTCAGTATGATCTCCCCTGCCCTGAAAGCGAAACAAGCTTTTCGGTCATGGCGGCGGTAACAGATATGCTGAATAAGAATCAGGCTCTCTGCGTCAGTATTCGTGAGGTACATGAGCTGCTTCTGGAAATGCTGCAAGTCAGTGCAGAGGTCGAAGGCGATGCCAGTGATGCCGTGGCGGATGAATTCGTAAAAGTGCTGAACGACAAGCTCAGAACTGATCGGATCAGTATGCTGATCCAGAGCAAAGACATGGATTTTGTCTTAGGAAAAGCACAGGCGGTCGTAAAGGACAACTTGCTGCTGATGGAAGAAACAACGATCACCGATGTGATTCTGCCTGAAATGCAGACGACAGACAGCGTTCACCGTATTCTCAGTGCGCTGTCAGAAGCTGACCTGCTTTTCGCAACAAAAAAGAACCGCTACCCTTCTACGGTCTACTGCAAGGGACAGTCCAGCAGAGTATCTTTCATTGCCGTGAAAATGGACGATATTCTCGATCAGGATGTAAAACAGAAATTCGAGACACAGGCATGTGCAGAATGGTTCCGTGCAGCAGATGACTGTGCTGCTATGATACCGCTTGTGAAGAATGAACTTGGTTTAACCGCAGTCCGTAAATTCGATTTTGAAAGTCAGGAGAACCTGCACTGCTTTGTGACAGGTAAAAGCGGCAGCGGCAAGACGCACTTTATGACCGAATACATCGTAAGTCTCCAGCGGGCAGGTCAGAAGGTCGTGATTCTTGATACAAGCGATTCTTTTACGAAAAGCGCCATTTTGAAGAATCTCTCTGTCTGCGGCGGCAGTCAGGCGCTCAGTGCAGCGAAGAATTATGTCGAGCAGCATTTCACTTTTCATCAAATCGAAAATGACGGAATCCCTGTGGAAATTCTTGCATTGGATTACCCTTCTGCGGCGATCACAAAGCGCAAGATTATTTACAGCATCCTCACCGCAAATATTGCAAATGTCGGAAAAAAGCAGCGGGCAGAACTCAACCGCTGCATCGAACAACTCCTCAGCAGCAGCCAACCGAGTGTTGTGGGATTTGGAGATGTGTTAGAGAGTGAAGATGTCTCAGACAGTATTTCGATGCAATTTGAAGATATCCTTGCCCCCTTCATTGAATACAAGCAAAACGAAGATACCTGGGGAGATTTTCTTCAGAAGACAAACGATATTGTCGTTATTTCTTCTGCGGCAATCTCTGGTTCGGGCGGTTCTGCAATGGTTGATATGCTCCTGATGTCGCTGTTTTACTACCAGCGTAATCATCCTGAAATGCATCTTGCTGTCGTAATTGATGAAATCCAGAATCAGAATTGCGGCGGCAGCAGTCCGATTGCACAGGTACTCAAAGAAGGCAGAAAGTATCATATGAGCCTGACCTATGCGACGCAGAGCCTGTCCGATAAGAATAAAGACACAATGAAGACTATGAACAACGCCGATATGAGGATCTACATGAAACCTGATGAAACATCGGCAAGATCCATCGCCAGAGCACTTGATATTACAACATCCGAGCTGACACAAATGCAAAAGGGCGAATGCTATGTGAACGGAACGATCTATAACAATCTGATGCAGAGCAACGAATCGGGACTGATTCACGGATATACCTACAGACACTTTATCACGGAATGATCTATACGGCGGAGTCGGAAACGGCTCCGCTTTTTTTGTTCGTTAAATTATGATAAATCATTTATATATTATAGATGTGACTCCGTGTCAGGATCTGATGATACGATCATGGTACCCGCATAGGGTCAACCGCCGAAAGGCGGATCATAGGGAGCATAACAAATGTACTTGGAGGTGAGAAATATGTTCAACAATCAGCGTTACCTGACAAGAGGCGTGCAGACAGAAATCCCGCCGATCCTGCAACTGTTCATCTGGAACTGCATTGACCGTCTGCCCGAAGAACGGGACTATTTTCAGGTGTTCAGACTGGAACCGATGGGAGACATCATGCAGCAGATCACGCATGAATCGGAACAGCCCGAATACAAAAAGGTCTACCTGATCCCGTCAGAAAAACCGATCACGGAAAAGATCTATGTGATCGACAGCGATGAGTACAGCACGATGCTGCTGGCATCCGAATATTAAGTCGAAGCCCCTGCCTTGATATAGGCGGGGGCTATTTTTGTTTCAGGAGGTATTCTTATGGAAGAAGAAAGAAGATATTGCTTTCTCTGTCATCGTGAGCTTGATGAGGGCGATGACTATGAAATCGACGGCGAGCAGTTGTGCGAGAGCTGCTATGATGAGCACACCACGACCTGCGACCACTGCGGCGATGTGATCTGGGCAAACGACTCAATTTGCGATGAGCATTCCACGCTCTGCGCTTGCTGTTTTGATGACCATTACCGCCGCTGTGAAGGCTGCGGACGAATTATTCATGATGACGATGCACTATGGTGCAACGATATGCCTTACTGCGCGAGCTGTTATGACCGTCTGGATACGGAAATCGAAGAGTACGGATACAAGCCCGACCCGATTTTCTACGGCAAAGGTTCCCGATTTTTCGGCGTGGAACTTGAAGTGGACTGCGGCGGAAAAGACGAGGACAATGCACACCGTATCAAAGCAGAAGCAAATTCCCGCTGCGAGAATATCTACATCAAATCTGACGGCAGCCTCAATGACGGCTTTGAGATCGTCACGCATCCGATGACGCTGGACTATCATCTGCACGATATGTACTGGGAGGATGTGCTGCATGAAGCGGTAAGACTTGGCTATAAGTCTCATATGACATCTACCTGCGGTCTGCACATCCATGTCAACAGAGACGCGCTCGGTGAGGATCGTGAAGAGCAGGAAAATGTCATTGCAAAGATTCTGTTCTTTGTTGAGACGCACTGGAATGAAATGTTCGCCTTTTCCCGCCGCAGTGCCTATAATATGAACCGCTGGGCGGCACGGTACGGCATGGAAAAGACAGGCAAGGAGATTCTGGACAAGGCCAAAAAGGGAAATACGGGACGTTATGCCGCTGTGAATCTCTGCCCGTATATGACGATCGAATTCCGTCTGTTCCGCGGTACTTTGAAGCTGAATACGCTCTTTGCTACTTTGCAGTTTGTAAACCGCATCATCAATACCGCGCTGGACTTTACCGAAGAAGAAATCGCGCAGCAGTCCTGGTCGGATTTTGTGGCAGGCGTAACGGAGCCTGAGCTGCTCCAGTATCTCAAAGAGCGCCGTCTTTATGTCAATGACGAAGTTGCACAGGAAGGAGAGATTTGATATGTGTGCGATCACTGGTTTTCTCGATTACGGGCATAAGGTACATCACCGTGTTTTGCTTCATCTGGTAAAAGCATTGACCGTCGCAGCCGAATGCAGAGGGACAGACGCAACGGGCATGAGCTATGTGAAAGACGGCGAAATCGTGACCTATAAGAAGCCGAAGCCTGCGCGTAAGATGAAGTTCTATTTCCCTGCCAATACCGAAGCCGTTATCTGTCATAACCGCATGACGACGCAGGGCAGCGAACTGCAAAACTATAATAACCATCCCTTTGAAGGAGTCGCGGACAAGCCCTTTGCCTTGACGCACAACGGTGTCATTTATAATGATGCGGAACTTCGGAAAACGCATCAATTCATGGAGCCGAAGATCGAAACCGACAGCTATATTGCCGTACAGTTGATCGAGAAACAGAAAGCGGTCGATTTCGATGCCCTGAAAAGTATGGCTGAGGAACTGCTGGGCAGTTACACTTTTTCCGTTCTCGATGCGTCCAATACGCTTTGGTTAATCAAAGGGAGCAACCCGCTGCACCTGATCCATTTTCCCGCTCTCGGATTATATATCTATGCATCAACCAAGGAGATCATGAACAAAGCGCTGAAGGCCACCCGTCTGAACCAGTTCCACCATGTGGTCATCAGTACCTATGAGGGTGATATTCTGCGGATTGACCGACACGGGAACCTGAGCCAGAGTAAATTTGTCCCGAAGGAAGATGTGCGGTTTCAGCATTGGGGCTTTCCTTCCCTCTATAGCTATTATTGGGATCCGAAAGCACCTGCCGACCCTTTTGATGACAGCTATGCCGAATTAATTGAACTTTGCGGGTATTTCGGCGTAGACGAAGAAGAAGTGCAGATGCTGTTTGAGATGGGCTACAGCTACAATGAAATCGAAGGCTTTCTGATGAATCCGTCCGAGCTGGAAGCAGCGCTGTGCAGTGAGGCGTAATAAACTGTCTTAGGTTCCTGCACTATTTATAAATCAAGCGCGGTGTAAAAAAATACTTCCCGCCTAACTAAACCATAAAAAATAAGAAAGGTGGGTTTGTTATGAACCAAAACAAGTTACCCGAATTCAATTCCAATGAAGAGCTGCCGCTGATGCTAAATGCGCAGGATGTCGGGGGATATCTGAAAATCTCGATCTGCTGCGCTTATCAGGTCATGAAGTCCAAGGGCTTTCCCGTCATCCGAATCGGAAAGCGCTTGCTTGTGACACGCGACCATTTTCTGGAATGGGTCGAAAACGCACACGGCGATGTACTGTCATAAGGAGGAGGTGAGATTATGTCAACCAGAGGAAATAATGAAGGCTCGATCCGTCAGCGTTCAGACGGAAGATGGGAAGGCCGTTATACAGACGGCATTGACGAAAAAGGCAGACAGATTCAGCGCTCAGTCTACGGCAGTTCCCGAAAAGAAGTGACAGAAAAACTGTCTGCGATTGTCTATCAGAGACAGCAGGGCATCTATGTTACGCCATCGGCGGCATTGCTATGGCAATGGCTGGAAGAATGGCTGCGGAGTTATGCGTATGTTGTTGTCAGAACGTCTACCAAGGCAGCCTATGACGGATATGTGTATAATCACATTATTCCTGCAATTGGACAATGCCCGCTTCAGAAAGTGACACCGCCGATCGTTCAGGGCTTCTATAACAACGAATATCAGAACGGCAGAAGAGACGGCAACGGCGGATTGAGTCCGAAAACAATCAGGAATATGCATAATATGTTCCATCAGGCAATGGAGCAGGCAAAGCTCAACGGTCTGATTATGCAAAATCCGACTGATAGTGTTGTGCTCCCGAAAACGCAGAAAAAGGAAATGCGGGTACTGTCGGTTGCAGAAGAAATGAAGCTTCTCAGTGTGGTACACATGCACAGACTCGGATTTGCAATCAAGCTGGATCTGGCAACGGGGCTGCGAGTCGGCGAACTCTGTGCGCTGCGGTGGACAGATCTGGATTATCAGAAGCATTCCATCAAAATCAGCAGGACTTTGCAGCGTGTCCAGTGTGATCAGCTGGCACGGGAAGGATTTCACGGCTACGAAAAAGTCACCATGATGCTTGAGGGTGATGTAAAAACCAGCAGCGGTTTTCGTGAGATTCCCCTTCCCGATAAAATCTGGACAGAGCTCATGCTACACCAGCAGAAGCAGAATCAGGAATATATGCAGATCGGACTTCCGATCCAGCCGAACGGATATGTCTTTGCAATGCCGATGGGAACTTGCGTGGAGCCGAATGTCATGCGGGATGCCTTCAGCTATCTGCTGGCGCTTGCGGGAGTTGACCACGCAAATTTTCACAGCCTGCGTCACACATTTGCGACGCGGGCTGTAGAGGCTGGTATTCCGATCAAAACGCTGAGTGATATCCTCGGCCATTCTCAGGTTCAGATCACGATGGATCTTTACTGTCACAGCTCCCTTGACCATATGCGTGACAGCATGAATCTGCTGATGGATATGTTCTGAAACAAGTCGATGCGGAGATGAGCGTTTCATCTCCGCATGATTTTTTTGTTCCCCTTTTGAGAATTTTCCATTTTGAAACAGAATTTCACGCCCCAGAAAGAAGATAACGCCGCGGCTATGTGCACTCCCCTATTAGCTCAGCGAATATATCTGAAATATGCTCGATCTGATTTTTTGTTCTCCTTTTCAGATTTTTTGATGCTGATGCCGTGGGTTATCACGATAAATTCGCTTCCCCATTCATAAAAATCCAAAAAGGAGAACACATTATTCGGAAACTGATTTGTTTGCAAGCAATCACACTGTAGGCAAACGCTCTGTATGAAGCTGCTCCGATATATGCACTTGCAGGAAGCATTTACGCTCAAAAAGAAAAAATCAAAAAAGGAGTACAGAAAAAACACAAACGGCATTTATGCTGCCGCTTTCCTGATCGTTTCGCACAGTGAAAAAGTATGACTTTTTTTATCTGCCACATAACATAAAAGTAAAAGATGACACGATAAAGACAGTTATATCAAGCAGATTACATAGACAAAGACAGCGGTATGACGGTTGCCGCTGTCTTGCAGTGTATGTCATATAGGAATATAAGATAGTAAGAGAGAAGAACAGTAGTAATAGATATATACATATATAGTATATCTTACTATGATAGGTATAGAGTATATAGTAGTATATATATTGTATCATCATCATAGGTCAGCAAGCAACAGACACTATATAACAAGGGATCAGACACTGACGCATCCGATCCCCTTATCCTATTCTGCGATGTGTCTTAGCTGAACACAGCACCGCCGAAGCCATCACCAAACATATTAAGCATCTCCTCTCGTAACAGTATTGCTTGTTGCTTATATCATCGTATATCCTTTAGCGGTGTGTCTTAGTCGCCGAACACTGCACCGCCAATGCCGCTTCCAAACATATTAAGCATCTCCTCTCGTAAAAGTATTGCTTAAAAGTATTGCTTGTTGCTTATATCATCGTGTCCTTTTTAGCGGTGAGCCTTAGTCGAACACAGCACCGCCGAAGCCACTACCAAACATATTAAGCCACTCCTCTCGTAAAAGCATTGCTTATAGCTTATATCATCGTATACCTATTAGCGGTGTGTCTTAGTCAATGAACACTGCGCCGCCGATGCCATCACCAAACATTTCAAGCACCTCCTCTCGTTAAAGTGTTAGGTATTTCTTGTATATAGTATACCATAAAATTACATTTCTGTAAATAGTTATATGCATATCATACCATTTATTGTATACACGCACAAAGCGAAGAGATGCGTTTTGGAGGATATTACAATTCATAAGGAGGATCCCATGAAAAAGCAAACCGAAAAGAAATCTATAAAAAAGAGCGTTAAGCTCTCTCCGCAGCAGTATGAGCAAATCCAGAAGGATGCCGATGCTGTTGGTATGAATTTCAGCGCTTATCTCGTAGACTGCGCTGTTCATAAGCAAGGTATTACACCGCAGCTGGCAGTTAAAATTGAAGAGGTTGCAATCGCTGCAAATGAGATTGCAGAACACTTATATCCGCAGGAATATGAAGCAAAGGAAACTCTAACCGCCAGAACAGACGAATTATGCGAGCTCTTTCATACACTCACACAACAAGAGCGCGATGCTCTGATACTAAAAGACAATGATATTATCCAGAAAGGAGCAGCTGCAATATGGGAATCCTTAAAATAATACGGCATACGAATGCAGAGCTTTTCTATCTGCACAATGCGATCCGATATGTGACTGGCGGACATACTGATCCTGACTATATCGGCAGTCCGAATGTCTTTATTACTGATGCATACGAACAGATGCTGAAAGTCAAGCAGTATTTCGGGAAGACCAGCGGCAATCCCCTGTTTCATTTTGTAGTCGTCTATGATGTCAGTACCGCATTTGACCCTCAGCGTGCTATGTCTCTGACGGCACAGATTGCATCCTATTTCTCATCACGGTACCAGATTATTTGGTGTGTCCATGAAAAGCATATGTCCAAGAAATACGGCAGGATATCTTCGCTCTATCATGCACATCTGGTCATGAACTCTGTCAGCTACATAGACGGAAGGATGTTTCAGAACACCAAGAAAGATATATTCGCTTTTCTTGAGCATATCAGGTCGGTCACAAGATGCAGCGGCTGGGATATTGACTATAACTGCTGGAACGGCTCTGAGAATGATGCATATAACTCCTGTGAATAATCTGTCAGGCATTTTCTTCTCAATGATCTCACGAAAATTGCCGTCTCTCAGATTAGGGAATACGCTGACTGAATCATGTGTTTTTGAACTGCAATGCACGCAATCGGCGTATTCTTTATTGTGATTGCAGCAAATCAATCTATCGCATGATGATTGACTTTTGCTGGTATTCTTGGTATAATGGACACAGAATTCTTTCGGAGGTGAAATGCGGTGAGCAGATGGTTTTGTCCCTGCGGATATCCTATGGACAATCATAGTTGCCCGAATGAAAACGGATATGTCGTATATACTGAGGCTGAATGGGATCATATCAGCAGCCAGACTGACAAAGAGAATCGCATCAGTTGGCTAGATATTCCCCCATCTGACTATGAAGTCTATCAATGTCCCGAATGCAAACGCATCCTTGTTTTCAGGGACTCAGAGCGTTGCAGCTCTTATAAACCTGAAACACTCCCTATAGAAAATGTCGTCATCTTGAAAGCAGCGCGCAGCGATTTACAGGAAATCCTTAATCTGCAATATCTCGCCTATCAGAGCGAAGCAGCACTATTTGGTACCCAGGATATTCCCCCGCTGAAACAAACGCTGTCAGAAGTGGTAGATGAGTTCAACTCAGGCATAATCCTGAAAATGGTTGCTGATGATATTATCATTGGTTCGGTACGTGCAATGGAAAAGAACGGTACTGTATACATCGGCAAGCTCATGGTGCATCCCAACTATCAGTGCAAAGGACTTGGGTCAAAGCTGTTGGCAGAAATCGAAAGCTGTTACCCTGATCAGCGGTACGAGCTGTTTACAAGCACACGCAGCAGGGATAATATCCGCCTGTATCTGAAAATGGGATATACGATTTTTGATATCCGAACGATTCATGATGAACTGCGCTTCGTATATATGGAGAAAACATGATGACTGAAAGACCTGATTTATCATCAGAACTGAATGCAGATGTATTTCGGCATTATTATTATCTCAAGGAAGAACTGGTGCAGTTTTGCAGGGATAACAGTCTCCCTGCTTCTGGCAGTAAAAGTGAACTGACTGAGCGGATTTCGTACTTTCTTGAAACAGGTAAGGTGCTGTCCCCTGCTCAGAAGAGAAAAGCATCAGCTGTAGTCGGGGAGATCACCGAAAGCACGCGGATTGAGAAGAATATCGTATGTTCGGAGAAACACAGGGCATTCTTCAAAGCAAAGATCGGAAAGTCCTTCTCATTCAATGTGCAGTTTCAGAAGTGGCTGAAAAGCAATGCAGGGAAAACCTACGCCGATGCAATCGTTGCATATCATCAGATCATGGAACAGAAAAAGACTGCGAACACTACGATTGACAAACAGTTCGAGTATAACACCTATATTCGGGATTTCTTTGCAGATAATCAGGGAAGGAGCCTGGAGGATGCAATCCGATACTGGAAGTATAAGAAGAGCCTTGCAGGACATAACCGCTATGAACGCTCTGACCTGATTGCATTAGAAGAATAACGACAAGGATTGGTAAAGGGAAACTATCACAAGGAAGCAAAAGATGACCGAGGAACAGCTTGCGGTGGCTCGGAACTTTCTGAAAGACTTTGAGAAACTTGCAGACATCGCCTCGAAAATGAGCGGGGTGAAAGATGTAAAAGTATACAACATGGGCAAAGAACTTAGCATTGGCTATGGCGGCGAAAATTGGATTGCGCTGAAAGATGATGCGTTTCTGTGGGAAGGTATAGCGTGATTAAAGATTAAGAATGTATCCATGGTTAGAAAACGTTAAAATCATAGTAGAGACAATAGATTATAATGTGAAGTTATCGTAAATGCTGATAATGTTTATATTATTTATAATAGGAGTTTTGAATTTACTTTGCAGATTATCTTTTGTAATTGATCAAAGGAGTTGTCTTGGATGTGCTTGATTCATAAATTAATGATGAAGAGACTTAATATCAAACAAAAGCGTGTTCATAATAAGCGTGTGTTTATCTTTGAGGAACACCACCATGCATTATATCCTTGGGCTTTGATAAAGAGAGAAAAGCAAAATACAGAATTAAACCTGTTCTCTTTTGATTATCATACTGATACACATGACCCGTTTTTAAATTATGTATGTGATGGGTACAGTATAAATAAAGATAAAATGGAGGAATTGGTTTCATCTATTAATTATTGTGACAATCAATCAGTATTAGAAGCAATTAATAAGCTAAAGCATGATGAACATATTTGCACTGCGATAAAATGTGGAATTTTTAAACATGCTTTTATTATTGCTCAAAATCAATCTGGGGATATTCCAGAATCAAATGAAGAAAAAGAGCGAATGGCTAATGAATGGAGTATCGAAGGAATTGAAAACAGAACATTTGGAAAAGAAGTAATAACTCCAAGAGAACAGCGAACTTATCCGTACTCGGATATCTACCTGCCTGATTTCTGGTATAGTGGTTGTGATCATGAGAATTATGACCAGTTTTTAGAAGATTCTTTTTTACATGCTCACTTTTTTACTCTATCAAGAATGAGTAATTTAGTAGAAACCGATGGCACAATAAGATCTGATTATATTCTTGACATCGATTTGGATTATTTTATGACGCCGAATTCAATATGTCCTTCAGAGTATAAGTTGTTTTCAAAGCTAGTGAAAAATGCAGTGGCAATTACAATAGCCAAAGAAAGTGATTGTGTAGAAATGTGTTCAAATGGAAAAAATACGGCAGATGATTTATTGAAAAAGTTATTATTACTTATAAAGGATATTTTATCTGAGAGTAATTGATACTATGAAATGATGATTATAAAATACAAAGGGGATCTGCTTATATCTACTACGCAATCATCTGGTAGGCTGGAATTGTCAAGAAATGTGCAGTCAAAGAATACCCAAAATCTGTAATAGACAGGTATCAGGCGGCATGGTGAGCCAGCCCGGTTGAAGATCTTAGTGCCACAGGTGGGAGACCGCCCGCATTGAAGCTATTGATTCTCTG
>JAEEGL017072289.1_pt1 | contig 15536 bp, 12 predicted proteins | sample 9134231 | NCBI WGS metagenome assembly JAEEGL01 (sample SAMN16246548, study PRJNA631951) | gut metagenome | biome: gut microbiome; feature: rumen; material: fiber-attached | host: Bos | place: Iran: Karaj | collected 2018-10
ATTCACAAATCATGTTGTAACCCTTAGCCGAGAAGAGCGCTACCACGTTCATGCAACCATGGAAGGTCAGGAACAGAATGAGCGCAATGCCCGTCACCGACATTACAACTTTTCTACCAATTGATGAATTGATTAACCACATAAGTTGTTGAAATTAAATGAATTATAAAATTGTTATTTAGATTTATGCATGCTAGCAAAGGTACTCGGAAGCACCATTAAATACTTAATATTAAGTACGCACACGCGCATTGCGGCTACAAAGTTACTAAAAAACCATGAAACCGCAAACGTTTACGCCAAAAAAATGCTATTATTTCTAAAAAATATGCAGGAAGGGGCAGATTAGAAATCCACCGTCTTCGTGTATTGCTGTCCCTTGTCGAGGATGCTCACCACCACTTTGGGCTTATAGACCGACTCCATCGAAGTGCGCATATCGAAGGTTCTGCTCTCGCCCGGATTGAGACGATAGTCACCCGTGGTTTCCGAATTGAACTGGCCGTCGTTGCCTGTGAATTTCACGCCAGTAATCGTGATTTCTCTCGAGAAATTGTTGGTGATGATGACCGGACAGTCGGCCGTGACATAGCCGCCGCTGTTCACATAGCTGCCAGCGCCGCGCACCACGCCCACCTTGTCGGTCACGTCGATGATGTTCACCACGCAGTTGTCCTTGTAGTCGGCCACCTTTTCAAAAGCACCGATCGAGGCCGTGATGGTCACCTTGCCGCGCTTCAGCGTCTGCACGAAGCCGTCGCTGCTCACCGTAGCCAGCGAGGTGTTCGCGCTCTTCCACGTCACGTCATTCGATGTGTGGTTGACATAGCGCAGCTGGAACGCCGAACCCACTTCCACCTCCTTGGTCGATTCCGTCAGATAGAAATACTTGTGCTGGGTGATGATGACGCGGGCGCTCTGGGTGCCTGTGCTCAGGACAATGGTGTCCTTGCGCAGGGGACCTGTGCCTTCGAAGCTCTTGACGTTGACCGTGTGGTAGAACTGGCCCAGTCCCTGGCGCTGCTGTTTGCCGACCTCTATCCACGACCCTTTCTTCGTGATTTTATAGGTAGGCGTCAGCGTGGTCACCATCAGGTTGAAGCTGCCGCCCTCCTTGTCAAACGTGAGGGTCTCGTAGTTGACTTTGATGGCAGGATTGGTGAGCTGCTTGAGCTGGACACTTGCCTCCAGACTGCCGCTGGTCAACTTGAGCGCACCCTCGCGCACCTCCTCGGTCTTGTTTTCCGTGAACGAAAGCAAAAGTTCCTCGGTTAGTTCGTCGATGGGAGTCATCTGACAGGTCACCCAACTGCCTGGCGTGGTGATCTGGTACTTCACATTGCTGGTCACCGTCAGCTTCACCTTCTGTTCTTCATAGCTCACCTCCAACTTCTGCTTGTCGATGGAAAGCAGCTTTCTGCCCTCCTGCGTCAGGAGGAAGGTGAGGTGGAGGGTATTGTCAGACGTGGCACTATTGTTGCCGTTAGGATAATAGAGGGTTACGCGAGCCTCACGCTTATCCTGTCCGTTGTTGACCTTTGCCTTGAAGATCACCTTTTGCTCGCTGATGGTAGCCGACAGCCACTGCGGAGCCGTAGAGGTCATGACATCCTCCAACTGGCACTTGACGTCCTTCAGTTCGCGGTTGACATAGAGCGTATCGGCCAGCTGCGTACTCTCGATGACGCGGTCGGCTATCTTCAGATTGTCGAGCACGGGATTGTGAGCCTGCGAGAGCGTGAACGACTTCTTCACCGTCTGGTCGTTAATCTCGCTACCATTGGGATAATAGAGCGTGACGAGTGCGGTACGGTCATTCGGTTCGCGCAGCACCTGGGTGGTGATAACCACCGAGTCGCCCTGAGCCACCACCTTCGCCCAGTTCACATCCTTGCCCGTCAGCTTATCAGTAACTGAGGTCTTGATGTTGTTCATCTCGCTGTTCACCTTGAACGACAGGCGCGTCTGGTCATACTTCAAGACGGTATCTTTGATCTCCACTTCATCAAACACGGTGTTGTGCAGCTGTGTCAGGAGGAAGGCCTTTTGGGCGATGGCCTGACTGTCAACAGCGGTGCTCTTGGTGGTGGTCATCAGTCGAATCATGGCTTTGCGATCGACATTGTCCTTGTTTTCCGTCAGACGCAGGCGCACAGCATTGGTCTGCACCTCCACCGTCACCCAATCGACCTTACCACCCTGCATGTCAACGACGCTGCCCTTCACGTTTTTCAGCGTGCGCTCACCCATGTCGATCAGCGTGTCAGCCTTCAGAAAACACATGGTCAGGTCGGCCATCTCAAAGTCTTCAAACAGGGTGTTCTTCTTCTGCAAAAGGTTAAAAGTGATGGTCTTTTCGGGGTTCTTGTATTCCTGCTCCTGACCTTTCATCACCAGCACAATCTTAGCCCTGCGGTCGTTGATGGTATAGTTGTCCTGCAATCTCAGCGTCACCAAGGTCTCGCTCACCGACACCGTCACCCAATCGGCTATATTTCCCGAGGGCATCTCGAAGGCCATACCCACCACATTTTTCAGCGTGGTGGGCGCGTCAATCTTCTTTTCTGTATCAGAATATTCTACAATCACATCCTCTATCGAGAAACCTGCGAGGGGTGAAGGTATGTCATTCTTAGGCGAACAGGAGTGAAACAACATGCCTGCCAGAAGACCTATGATGAGAAGCAAGGAGTATTTCTTCATATCTTAAAAAATATTAATCGACAATCATGAATCTAGTGTGCAAAATTACAAAAAATTGAGAAACTACAACAGACGAACCTATAAAAAAACGCTTTTTTTACTTATTTTTTTAATTCGCGCGCGAATTTCGTAAGGAAACACACCCGAATTCTCACGCTATTACGAAAAGTTTTTGTAATTTTGCGGCCAGAAAACGTTTTCAAAAATAATTATGGTTTTAAACTACGATGTGATTGTCGTCGGAGGTGGACATGCAGGCTGCGAGGCTGCCTGTGCAGCAGCCAACATGGGTGCGAAGACCTGCCTGGTGACGATGGACATGAACAAGATTGGGCAGATGTCGTGCAATCCTGCCGTGGGTGGCATTGCCAAAGGTCAGATTGTGCGTGAGATTGATGCCCTGGGCGGACAGATGGGTTTGGTCACGGATGCCACCGCCATTCAGTTCCGCATGCTCAATGTGGGTAAGGGCCCAGCCGTATGGAGCCCCCGTGCCCAATGCGACCGAGGAAAGTTTATCTGGGAATGGCGACGCCATCTCGACGCCACGGAAAACCTTGAGATTTGGCAGGATCAGGTGGAGGAGGTAATAACAACCCCCCTCACTCCCCCCGAGGGGGGGAAGCAGGAATCAGACCCGACTAACTATTGTCAACCTGTTGGAGATAAAAGTAAGATAGACCCCGTTGGCATCATCCCCCCCTCGGGGGGAAAGAGGGGGGTCGTAGGTGTTCGTACCATCTGGGGCTGCGAACTCAGAGCACGCTGCGTGGTGATTACGGCTGGCACTTTCTTGAATGGAGTGATGCACATCGGACGGAAGATGGTGGCTGGCGGACGCATTGCCGAACCTGCTGCCCTGCACCTGACTGAGAGTATCACCCGTCACGGCATTCGTGCCGCACGCATGAAGACGGGAACGCCAGTAAGAATCGACAAACGCAGTGTAGATTTCTCAAAACTGAAAGAGCAAAAAGGCGACACACGGCCTTACGGGTTCTCCTATTTGGGACGAGAGGGAAATTTTTCCCAGTCATCTCTACCGCAGTTGCCCTGCTGGGAATGCTACACCAATAAGGCCGTTCACGAGACGCTGCGCTCAGGACTGGCCGACTCACCACTCTTCAACGGACAAATCCAATCGATAGGGCCTCGCTATTGTCCCTCGATAGAAACGAAGCTCATGACCTTTCCCGACCGTGAGCAGCACCTTCTGTTCCTAGAACCGGAAGGCGTTGATACCAACGAGATGTACCTGAACGGTTTTTCTTCTTCTCTTCCGATGGACGTGCAGATAGCTGCCCTCAGACAAATTGAAGGACTGGAGCACGCCAGCGTGTATCGTCCCGGCTATGCCATAGAGTACGATTTCTTCGACCCCACTCAACTCACTCACACGTTGGAATCGAAGATTATCGAGGGACTCTTCATGGCGGGTCAGGTGAACGGTACCACAGGCTACGAGGAGGCAGCAGGACAGGGTCTCATTGCAGGCATCAATGCGGCACTGGTGGCAGGTGCTGCAGGCGCAAGCGGGAGCGAAGCCATCGGGGTTCAGCGCACAGAAAGCGGCAAACCCATCTTCACGCTGAATCGCGATGAAGCCTATATTGGCGTACTCATCGATGACCTCGTGACAAAGGGTGTCGATGAACCCTACCGCATGTTTACCTCCAGAGCCGAATACCGCATCCTGCTCCGTCAGGACGATGCCGACGCACGACTGACGGAGAAAAGCCATGCAATCGGACTGGCCACCGAAGCCCGCTACCAACACTGGCTGAAGAAGAAAGAAGCCATCGAACAAATCGAGGCATTCTGCAAAGACTATCCCATCAAAGCGAAGGAAATCAACGGGGCACTGGAACAGTTGGGCACTACCCCACTCCAGTTTGGCGTGAAGCTCGAAGAACTCATCGCACGTCCGCAACTGAATTTCGCGAACCTGCAAGAAATCATCCCCGCGCTGAAAGAGCGCATCAACCAGATAGATGAACGAAGGGAAGAGATCGTGGAGTGTGCTGAAATCAGGATGAAATATAAAGGATACATTGAACGCGAGCGTCAGGTGGCCGAGAAGATGCACCGACTGGAGAATATCAAGATTCCGGCCTCGTTCGATTTCAACAATATTCAGAGTCTTTCGACGGAAGCCCGCCAGAAGCTCACCGCCATCCGACCCACCACACTGGCTCAAGCCAGCCGCATACCAGGCGTGAGTCCCAGCGACATCAATGTGCTCTTGGTGCTCATGGGGCGCTAATGTTCCACGTGAAACAAAATAAAATGTGTAACAATTATAACTAACTGAAAATGAACAACAAAGTGTTGATGGACAATCTGAGATGCATTCCAGATTTTCCAAAGAAGGGAATCAACTTCCGTGACGTGACGACGCTCTACAAGAACGCCGAGTGCTTCCAAATCATGCTCAACGAGATGTATGAGCTCTACAAAGATAAGGGCATCACCAAGATCGTTGGAATCGAGAGTCGTGGATTTATCATGGGCAGCGCACTGGCAGGCAAGCTGGGCTGTGGTTTGGTGATGGCACGCAAACCGGGCAAACTGCCCTCAACGGTCATCAAGGAACAGTTCTCAAAGGAGTATGGCGTTGATACTATCGAGATGCACCTCGACTCGCTCACGCCCGACGATGTGGTGCTCATTCATGACGATTTGCTCGCAACAGGAGGCACCGCTAAGGCCGCCTACAATCTGGTGCAGCACTTCCACCCGAAGAAGACCTACATGAACTTCATCATTGAAATCACAGATGAAGGATTGCACGGACGAGATCTTTTCAAGGACATCGAATTGACCACGCTGATGACGATATAAGAGGAGAGCCTCCCCCTAATGCTGGCCTCCCCCAAAGTAGCCTCCCCTAACCCCTCCGAAAAGAGGGGAACTATTTTGTCAGTTAAGCATGCGAGAATCTCAATCATAAACATAGGGCGAAGAGGCAATAATAAGAGATGGTACAGAAAACGTTTCACGTGAAACAAACGAGAGGATGGTGTGACGGTATAACCTAATAAACAAAGGTGTTTGGAAAGATGACGAAAGAAGAAAATGAAAAAAGACTGGCTTACCTCAAGGGCATCGTTTCGCGACTGCCCGAAAAGCCTGGCAGCTATCAGTACTACGATGAAAACCACGTCATCATCTACGTGGGTAAGGCAAAGAACCTGAAGGCCAGGGTGAGCAGTTATTTCCACACGGAGGTCGATCGGTTCAAGACCAAGGTGCTGGTATCGAAAATTCACGATATCAGCTACACGGTAGTGAACACGGAAGAGGATGCACTGCTGCTGGAGAATCAGCTCATCAAGCAATACAATCCTCGCTACAACGTGCTGCTGAAAGACGGTAAGACCTACCCCAGCATCTGCGTCACCAACGAGTACCTGCCACGCATCTTCAAGACCCGCTCCATCAACAAGAAATGGGGTTCCTATTTCGGTCCCTACTCTCACGTGAGTTCGATGTATGCGATACTAGACCTGATCAAAGAACTCTACCACCCTCGCACCTGTCATCAACCACTGACGAAGGAGGGTATTGAGAGCGGAAAATACAAGGTCTGTCTGGACTATCACATCAAGCGTTGCGGAGGGCCTTGCACCAATCGGCAGTCGTGGGATGACTACCAGAAAAACATTGCTCAGGCACGCGAAATATTGAAAGGAAACACGCGTCAGATTCTGCGCGATATGAGGGCGGAAATGGAGCTGTTGGCCTCGGAACTAAGGTTCGAAGAAGCCGAAGAAGTGAAACGGAAATACGTGGCGCTCGACACGTTTGTAAGCAAGAGCGAGGTGGTCAGCCACACCATCAACGACGTGGATGTCTTCTCGATCACGAACGACGAGAAGATGGCTTTTATCAACTATCTGCACGTGTCGAACGGCTCCATCAACCAGTCGTTCACCTTCGAATTTAAGAAGAAACTAGAGGAGAGCGAACAGGAACTGCTACAGCTGGGAATCGTGGAAATGCGCGAGCGTTTTCAGAGCACTTCGAAGGAGATTGTGGTGCCCTTCGACCCCGAAATGGAGCTGGAAGGAGTGACCTTCACCGTGCCCCAGCGAGGCGACAAAAAGACGTTGCTCGACCTCTCTGTGATGAACGGAAAACAGTATAAGTTCGACCGTCTGAAACAGGCAGAAAAGCTAAATCCGGAACAGAAGCAGGTACGCCTGATGAAGGAACTGCAAGAGAAGTTGGGCCTTCCCAAACTGCCCTATCAGATTGAGTGCTTCGACAACTCCAACATCTCCGGCACGGATGCCGTGGCCGCTTGCGTAGTGTTTAAGAAAATGAAGCCCTCGAAGCAGGACTACAAACGCTACAACATCAAGACCGTGGTAGGCCCTGACGACTATGCCTCGATGAAGGAAGTGGTGTCGCGTCGCTATACCCGTCTGCTGCAAGAAGAACAGCCCCTACCCGACCTCATCGTGGCCGATGGCGGCAAGGGTCAGATGGAGGTCATTCGCGAGGTGATACAGGACGAACTGAACCTCGACATCCCTATCGCAGGCCTGGCTAAGAACGACCGCCACCGCACCAACGAACTGCTCTACGGCTTCCCGCCGCGCAGCGTACAGTTGAAGACCGACAGCGAACTCTTCCACGTGCTCACGCAGCTACAAGACGAGGTACATCGCTTCGCCATCGAATTCCATCGAAATAAGCGTTCTAAGCGCGCTTTGGAGTCGGAGCTTGACAACATCAAGGGTATCGGCTCCAAAACGCGTGACGGGCTTCTAAATGCCCTTAAAACGGTTCGTGCCATTCGTGAGGCAGAACTGTCAACGCTGGAGGGCATCATAGGCAGGGCAAAAGCACAAATCGTTTACAACTATTTTCATTAAGAACAACTGTTAGATTAAAGGGCCTAAAAGGAGTCAACCTCCTACAGGAAAAGACACTTTGGCTCTGCGCTCGTTGCTGCACTTGTTGCAGTGCTGCAGTTCTCAAGACTCGTTTCACTCGAATGAGCGGCAAAGCCGAAACTCTAAAAGGTAATCCATACCCGAAAAGTGATTCTATATTTATAGATATAAATATAGATGTAAAATTTGACTTTAGCTTCGTCTGTTTTTGAACTGCAACACTGCAACAACTGCAACAGTTTTTGAGAAGCAATATTTGGTGGATTCGAAAATAATAGCTATCTTTGCCGAAAAATCAAGCGATGAGAGCAGTCATACAAAGGGTCACGCACGCAAGCGTGAAGATTGAGGACGAGGGGAAAGGCAATGGCAAAGCCAATGCCTGCGGAGAAGACGTAAGAAGCATCAGGCAAGGCTTCCTGGTGCTGCTGGGCGTCTGCGAGGAAGACGGAATGGAGGACGTGGAATGGCTGGTGAAGAAGATAGCTAACCTACGGGTGTTTAACGACGAGGAAGGCGTGATGAACCGCTCGATACTCGAAGTGCAAGGCGAGGTACTGGTGGTGAGCCAGTTCACGCTCTACGCCAGCTACAAGAAAGGCAACCGCCCCTCGTGGTTCCGTGCAGGCTCGCATGAGCACTCTATACCCCTCTACGAGGCCTTCTGCAAGGAGCTCGGAGAGCATATAGGAAAACCAGTTGCCACAGGAGAATTCGGTGCCGACATGAAGGTAGAATTGCTCAACGACGGGCCGGTGACGATTTGTATGGATACGAAGAATAAAGAGTGAGGGGGGGCCTACCCCCTACGGCCTACCCCCTACCCCTCCCGAAGGGAAGGGAGTTAAAAGATAGACAAAGTAACCCAAAAGTGAAAGAAAAAAGATAGATAATAGAAGAACAGCAATGAGAAAATATCTGAAAGAAATAGAAATGTCGGGGATACTGATGCTGGTTATCGGCGTCGTTATCACCAAGTTGAACTACCCCAACTGGGGCACATACGTGATCCTCATCGGCATTATGCTCTGGCTGACAGAGGTGGTCTATAAGGCGTTCCACTGGCTGGAATACCGACGCGACAACATGGTGAATATCGCCATGATGCTGGGCGTAATCGTGATTCTCATCGGAACCATGTATTTCGCAAGATAAAAGTAAAGAGAAACGAACTTGAAGCAAAGAGAAACGAACTTGAAGCAAAGAGAAACGAACTTGAAGCAAAGAGAAACGAAGATGACGATACAGGAAGCACAACAGACGGTGGACCAGTGGATTAAGGAGTACGGCGAGAGGTATTTCTCCGAGCTCACCAACATGGCCGTTTTAACCGAAGAAGTGGGCGAACTGGCGAAGATTATCGCCCGTCGCTACGGCGAACAGTCGTGGAAAGCCACTGACCCGCGTGCTGAAGACAACGGGAAAGCTGCCTTGGGCGACGAGATGGCCGACGTGCTCTGGGTGCTGCTCTGTCTGGCCAATCAAACGGGCGTTGACCTGACCGAGGAATTGCGCAAAAACATCGAAAAGAAGACCCAAAGAGACCAGAATCGTCATCATAACAACGAAAAACTGAGATAAAAACAGAGATATTAATAACCAAAAATTGACAACGAAAAGACTATGAGTGAACATCATCACGAGCACTGCGAGTGCCACCACGAGCATCATCATGCTCAACCCGAAAGCCGCATCGAAGAGATGCTGAAGAAGTACAACCTCGAGCTCTCCGACGAGGCAGTAAAGGAGGCGGTGAAGAAGATTATCGCCGAGAAGGTTCATGAGAACGACACCCCCGAAGTGAAGAAATTCCTGATGGGCAGCGTAGAGTTGACCACTTTGAAAACGACCGACAGCGAGACCTCGGTAATGGCCTTCACAGAGAAGGTAAACGAGTTTGAAGAGGCCTACCCTGACCTGCCCCACGTTGCCACCATCTGCGTCTATCCGAAGTTCGCGAAGGTAGTCTCTGAGACGCTCGAAGTTGAGGGTGTTGAGGTGGCTTGCGTCAGCGGTTCGTTCCCCTCATCCCAAAGCCTGATAGAGGTGAAAACCATCGAGACCCAACTGGCTATCAAGGATGGTGCTACCGAGATTGACATCGTGCTCAACGTGGGTGCCATGCTCGAAGGCGACTATGAGACCGTGGTCGATGAGGTGCAGCAGCAGAAAGAGGCTTGCGGCGAACAAGACATGAAGGTGATTCTGGAAACGGGATGCCTGAAGACGGCGAAGAACATCAAGATCGCCTCGCTGCTGTCGATGTATGCAGGTGCCGACTACATCAAGACCTCGACTGGAAAGCTGGAGCCTGCCGCCACGCCAGAGGCTGCCTACGTGATGTGTCAGGCCATCAAGGAGTACTACGATGAAACGGGTATTCAGATCGGTTTCAAGCCCGCTGGAGGCCTGAACAGCGTGATGGATGCACTCATCTACTACACCATCGTCAAGGAAGTGCTGGGCGAAAAGTGGCTGACTAACAAGTGGTTCCGCATGGGAACCTCACGTCTTGCTAACCTGTTGCTGAGCGAAGTGATTGGAAAAGAAGTGAAGTTCTTTTAGGGGGCCCACCCCCGATCCATTCTTTGCAAGCAAAGCGTCGCAAGCGCCGAGCGCCCGAAGGGAGGGGAGAAGCAAAGTTAGTTATCTAACATTAAACACATCCCTCCCTTCGGGAGGGCTTGGGTAGGCTTCAGTTTTTCCTTTCAATCACAAAATCGATATAGGCTGTCAGCGCATCGCTGATGGCCTTTTCTTTTACGTTTTCATCGATAAACTGCTGACAGAGCTGATGGAAGTCCTTCATGCGCTGCTCGGCATAGTCGATGCCGCCCGACTGCTTGGCAAACTCCACGAGGACGGCGATTTCATCGGCATTCACCCCACCCTGCTTCACCTTGCGCGCCAGATTCATCATCGAGTCCATGCGGTGGCTGTTCAGGGCATAGATCACGGGCAGCGTCAGTTTACCCTCAGCCATATCGTTGCCAGTGGGCTTACCAATCTCTTTTGAGTCGAAATAATCGAAGATGTCATCACGAATCTGGAACATAATACCCAGGTTACGACCAAAGTCGCCCGACTGCTTCACCAGCTCCTCGGAAGCACCCGCAGAGAGGGCTCCAATGGCAGCACAGGCCTCAAAGAGCGCCGCCGTTTTGTTCTGGATGATCTGGTAATAAACATCCTCGCTTATCTCCTGGTTCTGAATGTTTGACAACTGAAGAATCTCTCCAGCAGCCAGCGTGCGACCCAACTCAGCCAGATACTCCACGATGCGCTGATTACCCGTCTTTGCGACGTTCAGCAGCGCGGTGGAAAGGATGTAATCGCCCACGAGCACCGCCACCTTATTATCATAGGAAGCATTGACGCTGGCCTGTCCGCGACGCTCGCAACTCTCGTCCACCACATCGTCATGAACGAGCGATGCCGTGTGAAGCAGTTCGAGACCCACCGCAGCATGCTTTGTGACATACGACACCTCACCGTAGCATTTCGCCATCAGCAACATCAGCATGGGACGCATGCGCTTGCCTCCACGCTGACGGATATGTTGTAAGACAGACGATAGCAAACCATACTCATGCGTGAGCGAATCGTTGAAAAGTTCGATGAAATCGCACAAATCCTGTTCAATCGGACGTTTTATTTGTTCCAGATAATCCATGATGAAATTAAATTTGATACAAAATTAGTGAAAAGTTCGTGATAATGGAAAAATTTTTAGTAATTTTACACGAAAATTCTCGTATATTATGGATAAACTATTTTTATTAGACGCTTACGCGCTGATTTACAGGTCGTATTACGCCTTCATCAAGGCCCCTCGCATCAACTCGAAGGGACTCAACACGAGCGCCATCATCGGCTTCGTCAACACCCTTCAGGAAGTACTGGAAAAGGAGAAGCCCACCCACATCGGCGTGGCCTTCGACCCGCACGGTCCCACCTTCCGCAGCGAGGCCTACCCTGCCTACAAGGCACAGCGCGAAGCCACACCCGAAGATATCAAGAAGGCAGTGCCCATCATCAAGCAGCTGCTCGAAGCCTACCGCATACCCGTCATCGAGGTGCCTGGCTATGAGGCCGACGATGTGATTGGCACCTTAGCCACCAAGCTCTCCGCCTTCTCCGTAGGTTGCGGCACCGCCGCAACAGCCCCAACGGCGAGCCCAGCAGCAACAGCCCCAACGGCGAGCCCAGCCGCAACAGCCCCAACGGCGAGCGCAGCCGTCCCAGACCTCGAAATCTTCATGCTTACCCCCGACAAGGACTACGGCCAACTGGTCTCCGACCGCGTGAAAATCTTCCGTCCGCGTCATGGTGGCGGCTACGAGACGATGGGTCCCAAGGAGGGCTGCGAGAAGTACGGAATTGAAAAAACAGCCCAAGTCATCGACCTTCTGGCACTGATGGGCGACTCTGCCGACAACTTCCCTGGCTGTCCGGGCGTGGGTGAGAAAACGGCCGTGAAACTCATCAACGAGTTCGGCAGCGTTGACCAGCTCATCGCCCGTACGGACGAACTGAAAGGTGCGCTGAAGAAAAAAGTGGAAGAGCATGTCGATGACATCCGCCTCTCCTACTTCCTCGCCACCATCAAAACCGACGTTCCCATCGAGATGGATCTCGGCCAACTGAAGATTCAAACCTGCGATGAAGAGAAACTGGCAAAACTTTTCGACGAACTGGAGTTTAAGAGCCTGAAAGAGCGAGTTCTTAAAAAGTCTAAACCAACGCCAAAAACTGCAAATTTAGAGCTTTCATTATTCGATAATTTTGCGAACGACGATGCAGAAGCGCCGAAAATCACGAGTTTTGAGAGCCTTAAAACCGTGTCTCACAACTATAAACTCGTTGATAGTCAGGAAGAAATGAAGCAGCTACTGACTATTTTCAAGACAAAAAAAATTCTCAGTCTAGACACGGAAACCACCTCGACCAGTCCCATCGATGCCGAATTGGTGGGTTTGAGCTTCTCTGTGAAGCCTCACGAGGCATTTTACGTGCCGATACCAGCCAATCGTGAAGAAGCGTTGGAAATTGTTAATATCTTTAAAACCATCTACGAAGACCACGAAATTTTGAAGGTCGGGCAGAACATTAAGTACGATTTAGAAGTTTTAAGAAACTATAACATTCACCTTGCAGGGCCTATGTGGGACACGATGATTGCCCACTATCTCATCCAGCCGGAGCTGCGTCACAACATGGACTTCATGGCTGAGGTCTATCTAAACTATCAGACCGTTCACATCGACGAGCTCATCGGTCCGAAGGGAAAGAAGCAACGCTCCATGAGAGAGCTGCGACCAGAGGAGGTGTACGAATACGCCTGCGAGGATGCCGACATCACCTTGCAGTTGAAAGAGAAACTGGAACCCGAACTGAAGAAACTCGACTGCGAGAAGCTCTTCTACGAGATAGAGATGCCCCTGATGCCCGTGCTAGCTGAGATGGAGATGACAGGTGTGAGACTTGACACCGACTCGCTGGCGCAGACCTCGCGCGAACTGACGGAAAGGATGAACCAGATAGAACAGGAAATCTACGAGCTGGCAGGCCATCCCTTCAACATCTCCTCACCTAAACAGGTAGGCGATGTGCTCTTCCTCGAACTGAAAATCGTGGAGAAAGCTAAGAAGACGAAGACCGGCCAATACGTCACTTCCGAGGAGGTGCTACAGCAGTTGCACGCCAAGCATCCCATCGTAGGTAAGATACTGGATTTCAGAGGATTGAAGAAGCTGTTGAGCACCTATGTCGATAACCTTCCCGAGCTCATCAACCCCAGGACGGGACGCATTCACACCTCGTTCAACCAATGCGTCACCGCCACGGGCCGACTCTCCTCTTCCGACCCCAACCTACAGAATATTCCTGTACGTGGTGAGGACGGAAAAGAAATCAGAAAGGCGTTCGTGCCTGAGCCTGGATGCCTCTTCTTCAGCGCCGACTACTCACAAATTGAGCTGCGCGTGATGGCGCATCTGTCAGGCGACGAGGCGATGATCGATGCCTTCAAGAGCGGCTACGACATCCACGCGGCCACCGCAGCAAAGGTCTATAAGAAAGATATAAAAGAGGTGGAGCGCGACGAGCGCACAAAGGCAAAGCGCGCCAATTTCGGCATCATCTACGGCATCACCGTCTTCGGTCTGGCTGAGCGTCTCGACATCTCACGCGACGAGGCCAAGCAGCTTATCGACGGCTATTTCGAGACCTTCCCCCACGTGCGTGACTACATGGAGCAGGCCAAGCAGACAGCGCGTCAGCAGGGCTACGTGACCACGCTCTTCGGACGGCGCCGTTACCTGCCCGACATCAACAGCGCCAACGCCACCGTGCGCGGCTTTGCCGAGCGCAACGCCATCAACGCCCCAATTCAGGGCACTGCTGCCGACATCATCAAGGTGGCCATGATTCGGATTTTTGAGCGCATGCAGCGTGAGCAGGTCAAGAGCAAGATGATCCTGCAGGTACATGACGAACTCAACTTCTCCGTCGTTCCGGAGGAAAAAAAGCTGATGGAACGGATCGTTCTGGAAGAAATGCAAAATGCCTTCGAGATGCAAGTTCCCCTCGTGGCCGACAGCGGATTTGGGGCAAACTGGTTGGAAGCACACTAAAAATTGAGCATTGAGAACTGAGAATTGAGAATTTCTTTGTAACTTTGCACCCAAAATTTAAACGTTTAGATAAAAATGGCTTTAAAATGTGGTATCGTGGGCTTGCCTAACGTGGGCAAGAGCACGCTGTTCAACTGTCTGTCGAGCGCCAAGGCGCAGGCAGCCAACTTCCCCTTTTGTACGATTGAACCCAACGTGGGCGTTATTACCGTTCCCGATGAGCGACTGACCAAGTTGGCCGAGCTGGTTCATCCGGGCAGAATCGTTCCTGCCACGTGTGAAATCGTCGATATTGCAGGCCTTGTGAAAGGTGCCTCCAAGGGTGAAGGACTGGGAAACAAATTCTTGGGAAACATTCGTGAGACGGATGCCATCATCCATGTGCTCCGCTGCTTTGAGGATGAGAATATCACCCATGTCGATGGTACGATTAACCCCGTCCGCGACAAGGAAATCATCGACACCGAACTGCAACTGAAAGACCTCGAAACTATCGAGAGCCGTCTGGCTAAGACGGAGAAGGCCGCTGCTGCCGGCAACAAGGAAGCCAAGGTGGAAGTGACCGTCTTGAAGGCTTATAAAGAGGTGCTGGAGCAGGGCAAGAACGCCCGTGTGGTGGAGTTTGAGTCGAAGGAAGAGCAGGATGCCGCCCGCAACCTGTTTCTCCTGACGAGCAAGCCCGTGCTCTACGTGTGCAACGTGGCTGAGCAGGACGCGAAGTCAGGCAACGCCTTCACCCAGGAGATCGAGAAAATCGCGAAGGAAGAGGGTGCTGAGACGATGGTCATCGCTGCCAAGACAGAGGAAGACATCGCCGAGCTGGAGAGCTATGAAGACAAGCAGATGTTCCTGGAGGAGTTGGGCTTGGAAGAGAGCGGTGTGAACCGCCTCATCAAAAAGGCCTACTCGCTGCTGAACCTCGAGACCTTCATCACCGCAGGCGAGATGGAGGTGAAAGCCTGGACATACAAGAAGGGCTGGAAGGCTCCGCAGTGTGCCGGCGTCATCCATACCGACTTCGAGAAAGGCTTTATCCGCGCTGAGGTCATCAAGTATGAGGACTACCTGAAGTATGGTTCTGAGGCCGCCGTTCGCGAGGCTGGAAAGATGGGCGTTGAAGGTAAGGACTATGTGGTGCAGGATGGTGATATTATGCACTTTAGATTTAATGACTAGAACTGGGAAAACTATAAAAACTTTAGTAACTAGAAAAACTAGTGGAACTAGTTTAACTAGTGGATCTAGAAAAAAATAGAAAAAATGAATTACCTCTGTTACATTCTCTGTAACCTTGTCC
>JAEEGL010305305.1_pt1 | contig 15535 bp, 18 predicted proteins | sample 9134231 | NCBI WGS metagenome assembly JAEEGL01 (sample SAMN16246548, study PRJNA631951) | gut metagenome | biome: gut microbiome; feature: rumen; material: fiber-attached | host: Bos | place: Iran: Karaj | collected 2018-10
TCAATGGTATATGCCACTTGAATCTAACTGAAAAGGATATCTTATTTGGTAATATTGAAGAAAGAGATGAAATTACCTTTAAAACAGTTATGTATGATATAAAGGTAGTATCACAGGATATCAACTTTGATATTGAAGCTCCTTAGTTTAGATATTAGTTATGTTAATAAAGTGTTAAATAAGTAGTGATGAGAACTGTCTTAGATTTAAAATTCTAGGCAGTTTTTATTATGTTCTTAATCTATTATTATTGTTTCAAATTGAACCAAAAAGTTTCTCAAAAAAATTTTTCTATCCTTATTATATATTATATAATAGAAAAAATGTGCACAAAAATGCTGTTGACAAGCAAATTTTTTTGCTATATTATTATTTGCGAATTGAGGGATAAGAATGGGTAAAGTTATTATTGTTGAGTCTCCAAGTAAATCAAAAACAATTGCGACATATCTTGGTAGGGGATATACAGTTTTATCAAGTAAGGGTCATATTTGTGATTTATCTATTTCTGGAAAAGATGGTTTAGGAATAGATATTGATGATAATTTTGCTCCAAGATATATTATAAATAATGATAAGAAGGCATTAGTTGAGCATTTAAAAAAGGAATGTGCTGGTAAGGAAGTATTACTTGCAACCGACCCCGATAGAGAGGGAGAGGCTATTGCTTATCATTTAGCAAGAGAATTAAATTTAGATTTCAATAAAGCAAATAGAATAGAATTCCATGAAATTACTAAGAATGCAGTTAATGAGGCATTAAAAAATCCAAAGCCAATTGATCTAAAAATGGTCGATTCACAGGAAACAAGAAGAATGATTGATAGAATCCTAGGATTTAAGCTTTCTAAGCTTTTACAAAGAAAGATTAATTCTAAGAGTGCTGGTAGAGTTCAATCAGTTGCTTTAATGCTTATCGTTAATTTAGAGAAGGAAATTTTAGCATTTGTACCTACAAAGTATTATGAGATGGAGGGTACATATAAAAATCAAAAAATTAAGCTTAATTCTATTAATGAGAGAATTATCGATTCTAAGAATAGAATCACTAATAGAAAGGAGCTTGAGACTTTAAGAGATTCATTAGTTGATTTCAAGGTTACTAATGTAGAAAAGAAAAAGGTTAAAAGACAATCTCAGCCTACATATACAACATCTACACTTCAGCAGGATGCATCTAACAAGCTAAACTTTACACCAACAAGAACCATGAGTATAGCTCAAACACTATATGAAGGTAAAAATATTGGTAATGAAACAGTCGGTTTAATTACATATATGAGAACTGACTCTACAAGACTTGCAGATAGCTTTGTTAACGAAACAAAGGATTATATCCTACAGAAATTTGGTAAGAGCTATGTTGGTTCATTAAAATCTAGAACTCAAAAGAATATGCAGGATGCACATGAGGGTATTAGACCAACATCTATTTTAAGAGATCCTGATTCCTTAAAAAATTATTTAACTAATGATGAATATAAGCTTTATAAGCTGATTTATAATAGAACATTATCATCTTTAATGACAGCAAGTGAATATGAATCAACTAAGATTTCATTAGATAATACAGATTCTACATGGTATATGCAGGGCTCTGTACTAACATTTGATGGTTATTTAAAGATTAATGCTAGAGAGGATGATGATGAGCATCTTCCTGATTTAAATGTAGGTGATACATTTAAGGCTGATAGTATTGAAATATTAGATAAGGAAACTGAGCCTAAGAGCCGTTATACTGAAGCTTCTTTAATTAAGGAGATGGAGGATTTAGGTATCGGTAGACCATCAACATACGCAATCACTATTCAAACATTAAAGGATAGAGATTATGTTACTGTAATCAAGAAGGTATTAAAGCCAACTGAGCAGGGTATATTAACTACTGATAAGCTACTTGAATACTTCAATAGCATTATCAATGTAAAATATACAGCTAATATGGAGGCTGACCTTGATAAGATTGCCAAGGGTGAAAAGGATAAGCTAAAGGAAATGAATGAGTTCTATAATTCATTTATACCTTTATTTGAAAATGCAAGAGACCATATGGAAAAGAAGTACCCAATCTATTTAGATGAGCTTTGTCCACAATGTGGTAAGCCACTTGCAGTAAGATTAGGTAGATATGGTGAATTTACATCTTGTAGTAGCTACCCATATTGTAACTATATCAAGAAGGATGAATCTGATGATCAGGATACACATATCCTATGCCCAGTTTGTGGAAGCAGTAATATCATTAGAAAGATAGCTAAAACAGGAAAGAATAAGGGTAAGGTATTCTATGCCTGTGGTAATTATCCAAAGTGTAAAACTACCTATAGTGATGAGCCAACTACAGAATTGTGTCCAAACTGTGGTTCAATGATGCTATTAGATCAAAAGGGTAATCTATATTGCTCTAAAAAGTGCAGTGAGGGACTTAATGAGGTATTTATCTGTCCTACATGTAAAAAAGGCCATATTGAGGCTAAAATAGCTAGAAAGGGTAAAAGTGTAGGTAAAACATTCTATGCTTGTAGTAATTATCCAAAGTGTAGAACAATTCTTAATGGTAAGCCAACACATGATACATGTCCAAGCTGTGGATCTATGATGGTTATCAATAATGAGGGTATGCTTGAGTGTAATAATAAATGCCAGGAAAAGAAGGATGAATTTGTAGTAGTTTGTCCAAAATGTGGCAAAGGAAACCTAGTTGAAAGAAAAGCATCTAGGGGTAAAAATGCTGGTAATGTATTCTACGGCTGTAGTAATTATCCACGTTGTAAAAATGTAGTTACACTTGATGAATATGAAAATCTAAAAAACAAGACTGAATAGGCAGCTATATGCTGCTTTTTCTTGTTATTAGGGTCAGTATATGATATAATTTTTTTGAAATTCTTTTTGATTTTGGAGTGATAAAATTGGGATTTTTTGATTTATTTAAGAAAAAGGATAAAAAGAAAAAAGAAAAATATAAGCTAGGCCTTCATAAGACAAGAGAGGGAGCTTTATCTACTATAAAGGAAATACTTGAAAAAAGCGATAATATCAATGATGATTTATTCGATAGACTTGAAGAAATCTTCATTATGGCTGATATCGGTGTTGATACAGTTATCGATTTTATCGATGGCTTAAAGGATGAGGTAAAAAACAAAAATATCACTAAGCCTATCGAGCTTCAGGAAATGATTATCGATAGAATGTTTGAAATTTATTTAAATGGAGAGGTTGTTAATGCAAACCTTAATTTAAATAAAAATGGCTTATCTGTCATATTATTTGTTGGTGTTAATGGTGTTGGTAAAACAACATCAATCGCTAAGATTGCAAATCAATATAAAAAGGAAGGCAAGAAGGTTTTACTTGCTGCAGGAGATACATTTAGAGCAGGTGCTATAGCACAGCTTGATGTATGGGCAAAAAGAATTGGTGTTGATATTGTAACAAAGCCTGATGGATCTGACCCATCATCAGTAATGTTTGATGCGATAGTTAAGGCAAAGAAGGAAAACTATGATATCCTACTTTGTGATACTGCTGGTAGATTACAAAATAAGGTTAATCTAATGAATGAGCTTTCTAAGATGCATAGAGTACTTAAGAAGGAGGTACCTGATGCACCACATGAAACATTATTAGTTATAGATGCTACAACTGGTCAAAATGGTATGAGCCAGGCAAAGGCATTTAAGGAGGCTACTGATGTTACAGGTATTATCCTAACAAAGCTTGATGGTACATCTAAGGGTGGTATCGTTTTGGCAATTAGACATGAGATGGGTATACCTATTAAATATGTTGGCTTAGGTGAGGGTATTGATGATTTAGAGGTATTCGATATCGAGCAATACCTATATGGATTATTTGCTGATTTCTTTGAGGAATAATATGGAAACTAAGGAAAGAAACAGAATAATAGAATTATATGATATTTATTCTAACCTTTTAACTGATAAGCAAAGAGCATATTTTGAGGATTATTACTATAGTGATTTATCTATATCAGAAATTGCAGAAGGATATAGCATTAGCCGTAATGCAGTTCATGATCAGCTAAAAAGAGTAGTTAATTCACTTAACGAATATGAGGAATGCTTAAAGCTTAAGGAAAAGATGGATAGCATTAATAATTTAGAAATAGATGATGAAATAAAGGATATGGTTATTAATATCCTAAAGGAGTAGATTATATGGCATTTGATAATTTAAGCTCTAGACTACAAATGGGTCTTAGAAGACTTACTGGTAAGGGCAAGCTTAATGAAAATGATATAGAGGAAATGCTAAGAGAGGTAAGATTATCTCTACTTGAGGCCGATGTTAACTATAAGGTTGTTAAGAAATTCTTAGCTAATGTTAAGGAACAAGCTCTAGGAGAAAAGATTCTTAAGGGCTTAAATCCAGGACAGCAGGTAGTTAAGGTTGTTAGAGAGGAATTAAAGAAGACACTTGGTGATGAGGTTGTTGAGCTTAATTTCAAATCTAGCGGTATGACAGTAGTTATGGCTGTAGGTCTTCAGGGTGCAGGTAAAACTACAGCTGTTGGTAAGATGGCACTATTCTATAGAAAGAAGCTAAAGAAAAAGCCATTTTTAATCGCAGCCGATATTTATCGTCCAGCCGCAGTTGATCAGCTAGTTACATTAGGTAGATCAATCGATGTACCTGTATTTGAAATGGGAACTAATGTTAAGGCTGAAAAAATCGTTGAGGAAGGCTTAAAGAAGGCTAAAGAGGAAGGCGCAAACTTCGTAATTATCGATACTGCAGGTAGACTTCAAATTGATGAGGAGCTAATGCAGGAATTAAAGAACGTTAAGGATATTGCTCATCCTGATGAAATATTATTAACAGTAGATGCGATGGCAGGTCAGGATGCAGTAAATGTTGCATTATCTTTCCATAATCAGCTAGATATAACAGGTATTATTTTAACAAAGCTTGATGGTGACACAAGAGGTGGTGCTGCCCTTTCTATTAAGGAAATGACAGGAATACCAATCAAGATTATGTCAAATGGTGAAAAGCTTGACGCAATGGAAATATTCTATCCAGATAGATTAGCTGATAGAATATTAGGTATGGGTGATGTATTATCATTAATTGATACAGTTACTGAAAACATTGACGAGGATGAAATGAAGTCAATGGCTGAAAAGATGATGTCATCAAGCTATAACTATAATGATTTATTAAAGCAGTTTAAGATGATAAAGAGAATGGGCTCTATCTCTAAAATACTAGGCTTCCTACCTGGTATGGGTAAGATGAAGAATGCCATCAATAATGTAGATGATAAGGCTCTAGATAAAATTGAGGCTATCATTTATTCAATGACTGAGGAGGAGCGTAAGCATCCAGAGCTAATCGATAGAGATTTCAAGCGTAGAGATAGAATTTCTAAGGGTTCTGGTAGATCTATTCAAGAGGTTAATAAATTACGTTCAACTCTTGAGCAAATGAAAAAGACTATGAAGCAAATGAAGAATATGACACCAGAGGAACAAAAGAGAATGGGCGCTCAGGTTCAAACTGGTAATTATTCTGGCTTTGGTCAGCCTAAGGTTAAAAAGGGCAAAGGTAAAGGAAAAGGCGGTTTCCGCTATTAGGGAGGTGAGAATATGAAGCTAGTGACAAGTATTTATACCCAAAATGAATTAGAATTATTAGGGGATAAATTAGATTATGCACTAATTCATATTCCTCATTATTCAATAAATTATAAGGATATAAATATCGATGAGGCTTTAGATTATTGTTTTAAAAATATGATAAAGCCTATTTTATCTTTAAATAGGATATTTCATCCAGCTGATTTAGAGGGTGTAAGGAATATTATCTCTAAATACAAGGATAATAATGATATCCTATTTTATATTGCCGATTTAGGTGCTTTAAATTTATTTATCAAGGAAGGTATTATATCTAGAGTAATCTATAATCCTGAAACAATGATTACTAATTATTTAGATATGAATGAATATTATTCCTTCGGTGTTAATTCAATTGGTGTATCAAATGAAATAACATTAAATGATTTAAATAAAATAGCTGAGGTAAATAATAATATTTTCTATCAAATCTTTGGTAAGAGATTAATGTTCTATTCTAGAAGAAAGCTTATCACATTATATGGTGAAAAGAATAATACTATCTATCCAAAGAATAATGTTTATCTAAAGGAAGCTACACGTACTGATTATTTACCAATAATTGAAAATGATGAGGATACGTTGATATATAGGTCTTATAATATCTCATTATTACCATATATCGATGAATTAAATATTAAATATGCGTATATAGAATCATTTGATATGGATATTAATAAATTTAAAAATGTTAACGCCATATTCTATGATTATCTTAATAATAAAATGGATTTGAGTCTTGCTAAAATAAAGCTTAATGAGCTTGATATTAATATTGAGGATGGCTTTATTTATCAGGATTCAGTATATCAAAAGGAGGAGTTCTAATGAAATATGAATTATTAGCTCCTGCTGGAGATTTAGAAAAGCTAAAGGTTGCGATTATGTATGGAGCTGATGCTGTATTTATCGGTGGATTAAAATTCTCACTAAGAAGTAGAGCATCTAATTTTACACTATCTGATATTAAGGAAGGCTGTGAATTTGCTCATAAGCATAACGCAAAAATCCATGTAACATGTAATATTGTAATGCACAATTTGGATGTTGATGATGTAATTGAATATCTTAAGGCACTAGAGGATTGTGGTGTAGACTGTATTATCGCCTCAAGCCTATATATCCTAAGAATGGTAAAGAAATATACAAAAATGGAGGCCCATGTTTCAACTCAAGCCTCTACAACAAACCAAGAGGCAGTTAATTTATTTGACTCAATTGGAATGGATAGATGTGTATTATCAAGAGAGCTATCACTTGATGAAATAGATGAAATAAGAAAAAATACTAAAATTGATCTATAAGCCTTTATTCATGGTGGTATGTGCGTATCATATAGTGGTAGATGTATGCTATCAAATAATATGACAAATAGAGATGCTAACCGTGGAGGATGTGCACATAGCTGTAGATGGTGCTATGATTTAATTGAGGATGGTAAGGTATTAAATCCTGAGGGTGATTATTTTGCAATGAGCAGTAAGGATTTATGTGCTATAAGAGCTATTCCAAGATTAATGGATATTGGTGTTAATTCATTTAAAATAGAAGGTAGAATGAAAAGCATCAATTATATAGCTACTGTAGTAAATACCTATAGAAAGCTAATTGATGAATACCAAAAAACTCATAAAATTGAATCATTTGAGCTATATGAGAATATGATTAAAAAGGGTGAGAATCGTTTAGCATCAACTGGATTCCTATTCGGCTTAACAGTTAATGAAATGCTATATGATCTAAATAAATCAGTCCCAACAAAGGAATTCATAGGTATCGTTAAGGATTATGACGAAAAAACACAAATGGCTACAGTCGAGCAAAGAAACTATTTCAAGCCTAATTCAAAAATAGAAATATTTACTCCAACTGAAACATTCTATATCAATATTGATCAAATCTACGATGAGGAAGATAATTTACTTGATGTTGCTAGACATCCACTTCAAATAATTAAATTTAAGTGTGAAAAGAAATTAAAGCCTTATGATTTATTAAGACTAGGTGATTAACATGCTATATACGCTAAATGGTAAGGGTGTAGAGGTTATTAATGTTATCAGAAGAAGAAATAGTATTGCCCTAAGAGTAGTTAGTGATTCAAAAATAGAAATATATTCACCATATCCTTTAAAGGATGATGATATATATAATTTCCTCTCAAGGCATAAAAGATTTATAGCAAGAAGAATATGTACAGATCATCAAGAGGAGGATACTTTACATTTACTTGGTAATAAATATAAATATCGTATAGTTCAATCTGATTTTAATAGCCTTTATTTTGATGATTACCTAAAGGAAGTAAGAATATATACCAAAAGGAATGATGATAAATATATATTTAGGCTTGTAAATGAATATTATAAAGGTATTCTTATCGATATAGTAAATAAAAACATTGAAGAAATTAAAATTAAAATGAATATTCATTTTAATATTGATTTTGAATATAAAAGAGTAAATTCATATTATGGTGAATGCTTTAATAAAAAAGGCTTAGTAATATTAAATACTAAGCTTGCTAAATATGAAATGAAATATATATTAAGTGTTATATATCATGAGCTAGCTCATTTTTATTATCAAAATCACCAGGATAAATTCTATAAGCTACTTGAGGATGTATTCCCAAATTATAAAAGAATCCAAAAGGAGCTTAGATCAATAAAATATAATGATAAATACTAGAGGTATTATGAAGAATAAATTAGTATTAATTATAAATTTAATATTTGCAATTATATCATTGATAATATCAATTACTATTGGAGTAATCTATATTAATCAAAAAACATTAGCTAATGCTTTATGGTATGTATTAGTATCAGGTATTATATTACTTTTAGCATGTAATTTATTTTATGAAATGAAGATTATTCATCAAATAACAGTATTTGGATGCTTAGTACCTATAGCTATATTAATATCTTACTTAATTACATTTGCTAATTATCCAGATAATGGATATCAGGCACTATATGTATTTTCAATACCTCAAATATTAATATTTGCATGTATATTTGGACTTGAAATATATTATTACATAAAAAAATATAAGCATATCGAAAATGAGGCTAATTAGTTTCTTGATTTTTTATATAGTTTTAAGTATAATAAATGAGTAATTACCGGAGGGAACAAAAATGGTTAATAATAAGCAAACTGAAATAACTGAAAAGTATAAAAAAGAGCTTGAGGAAGAGCTAGAATATAGAAAGGTTACCTTAAGAACTGAAATTGGTGAGGCAATTAAGGAAGCCAGAGAGCAAGGAGACCTATCAGAAAATGCTGATTATTCATCAGCTAGAGAAAAGCAAGGTCAAAACGAAGCTAGAATCATTGAGATTGAAGAGATTTTAAAGCATGCTAAAATCGTTAAGACTGTTCATATCGTTGTTAAGTATGTAAAGCTTAATAGAGTTGAGGAATTTAATATTTCTGGTAGTGAATCAAATCCTTTCGAAAAGAAGATTTCATCAGAATCACCACTTGCTAAGGCAGTACTTGGTCACAAGAAGGGTGATACAGTATATATGACTACTGAGGCTGGTAAGGACGTAGAAATCGAAATTATTTCAATAGATTAATTAAGTGGTTTATACCACTTTTTTCTTCTTATTTGGGCAGGTGAAAATATGGCTATTTACGAATTTCAACGCACAGAGGCTATACTTGGCTACGATAACCTAGAAAAGCTAAAAAATGCCAAAATAATAGTATTTGGTGTTGGTGGAGTAGGTGGCTATGTTGTAGAAGGATTAGTAAGATCTGGTGTAGAAAATATAGCAGTTGTTGATAAGGATACTGTAAATATCACAAATATTAATAGACAAATAATCGCATTACATTCTACAGTTGATAGACCAAAGGTAGATGTAATAGAGGAAAGAATATTAGATATTAATAATAGCTGTAAGGTAACAAAATATAATATGTTCTATCTACCAGAAAACAAAGATCTTATTAATTTAAGTAATTATGATTATGTTATAGATTGTATTGATACTGTAACAGCTAAAATATCAATAATTGAGGAATGCTATAAATATAACATACCTATTATTTCATGCATGGGTATGGGGAATAAAATAAATCCACTAGATATTAAAATAGCAGATATAAATAAAACCTCTACATGTCCTTTAGCTCGTACTATTAGATATGAGCTAAGAAAAAGAAATATCAAAAAGCTAAAGGTATGCTATTCAACAGAGGTACCATTTAAGACTGATATTGAAAATGATGAGGGAATAAATAAAAAAATACCAGGAAGTGTAAGCTTTGTACCATCTGTTGCAGGTCTTGTAATTGCAGGAGAGGTAATAAAGGACATTTGTGGTATAATAAAATAGTGTGGTGATTAAATTGGATTATAGTAATTATTTAAGTAATGTGAATAAATTCCTTATGGATGCTAAGGAGGGCTTATATAACAAAAAGGAATATAAGCTAAAATGGAAAAGCATAGTTATAAGATATATTAAGGTTTTATCATCTATTAAGGAGGATGATGAAAACTTTAATCTAGCTACTGATTTATTATATCGTTTATTTATGCTTTTAGAGCAAGCAAAGCTAGGTAAAATATTTATAACAACTAATCCATTTAGAGATGTTAACATCGATGAGGTTACATTATATCAGGGAATAATGAAAAGATATTTTGTTAATTATGACAATATGTTCACTGATAGATTTTTAAAGGATATAATTGATTTATCAATTATAAATAAAAGATTTTTATTATGGCCAGTATATATTTATTCACTAGAAATGAAAAAGATTGATAAGCTATTAAGGCTATGGGATAAGGCTGGAGATAATTATTTACAATTCTATAGAGAATTTAAAAAGAATAATACTAATCAATTATATTTAGAGTATTTAAGCCTTAATATGGTTATTATGGCTTATTTAGCAAATTATTTAAGAAAAGGAATAGGATTTTATTATTCATATTCAATTCTAGATAAGAAGGATGCCTTTGATTTACTATTTGATATATCAAGTGTATTCGAGGATAAGCAGCTATTCTTATATGTTTATGAGGATGGATTATCTAGAAGAATTAAGCCAACTGATGAGCAGAAGGCTGAATATGAAGAATTAAAAATAAAGAAGTAGTACAAGATGGAAGAAAAAGGAAAGAAAAAGGAATTATTATTAGAGATATTTAGATTTCTAATTGTTGGTGGTATTTCAACATTAGTAGATTACGTAGTATTCTATTTATGTAATAAGCTAATATTTAAGAATATTGATAGCAATCTAAATCTATTTTTCTCTACAGCATTAGGATTTTTATCAGGATTCTTTGTTAACTGGTTCCTACAAAGATTTGTATTTAAGAGTGTAACAAAGGAAGATCAGAAGAATAAGATTGTATTCCTAAAATTTACAATAGTAAGCTTAATAGGATTAGGATTAACTGAGCTAGGAATGTTTTTAGCAAAGCCTACATTTGATACATTTAATTTAACAATATTTAATGTTACATTTGATTTTTGGAAGCTATTCTTTAAGGTATTAATGACAATCATTACACTTATATGGAATTATCTTGCAAGAAAATTCTTTGTATTTAGAAAAAAAGAGGATGTAGAGGTAGTAGAGAATAATGATTAGTGATCCAAATATATTATTAAGTGTTATAAATACTAAGCTTAGAGATTTTTATGATAGCCTAGATTCATTATGTGATGATTTAGATTATGATAAGGATGAGGTTATTAATAAATTAAATTCTATTGGATATATTTATAATGCAGAAAAGAATCAATTTGAGCAAAAATGGGGCTGTTAAGAAACTAACAATTTCTTAACAGCCCCTTATTTTTTACATATTATGCTTTTGTCTAACGTAGTTATCAATTTCCTCAGCAACAAGCTTTGTTGCAGCAACAGCATCAACAACTGTTTTAGCTCCTGATACTACATCTCCTGCAGCAAATACACCCTCACGAGTTGTCTGACCCTTAGCGTTAGCTTCGATTAAGCCCTTCTTGTTAGTATCAATTTGCTTAGAGTTCTTAACGATGTTTGCTAGAGGACCTTGACCTATAGCTATGATAACAGAGGAAGCATTAATCTTAAATGGATTAGCTGAATCATTAGTATATTCAACTGTACCATCCTCATTTTCCTTCTTAATTACCTTTTCTACAATAATACCATCATCCTCAATCTTGATAGTATTTAGATAATAATTCATATGAACACCATCGACCTCAGCAAGCTCAAGCTCCTCCTTAAGAGCTGTAACCTCCTCTCTACCACGGAAGAAGATAACATCTACTCTAGCGATAGTTTTACGAAGGATTGTTCTTGCTGCATCCATAGCAACATTACCAGCACCGATGATAACTACATGATCACCTAAATTATCATATGAATCTGGGTTCTTTAGATAATCTATTGCGAAATGTACATTACCTAGGCTTTCTCCAGGTATTCTTAATCTATTAGGATTCCATACACCAGTACCGATGAAAATTGCATCATAGCCATCAGAGAACATATCATCGATTGTGATAGTAGGACCGATTAATGTATTAGGTCTAAATTTAATACCTAGCTCATATAATCTCTTTAATAGCTTATCAAGTAATGATTTAGGTAATCTGAATTCGGGAATACCATATCTTAATACTCCACCGATTTTATCCTTTGAATCTATGATTGTTACATCATAGCCCTTTTTAGCCATAATTATCGCAAGTGTTAATCCGGCAGGACCAGCACCAATTATTGCAAGTCTAAATCCATTTTGCTTTGGCTTAGATAATCTTGCCTTATCAAGATAGAAGCCTGAAACATATTGCTCAACCTCATAAAATTTAATAGGAGTACCCTTTCTATTTAAAACACAATGACCCATACAATTTTTCTCATGTGGACAAATTAATGAGCATAGTGCAGAAAGTGGATTGTTCTCAAATAGGATTTCTCCAGCCTCATCCATCTTACCAGCTAAAAACATTTCCATGATTTGTGGTATTTCAGTTTTAACAGGACATCCTTCCTTACACATAGGCTTTTTACACTTAAGACATCTTTGGGCCTCGTTGATAATATCTGCCATATTATTACCTCCTAAAATCGTTTATTTCATAAAAATATTTTAACACAAAAAGCTAATAATATAAAGAAGATTTTACTTTTGTGATATAATAAAACTATGAGATTTGAATTTGTTTGTGAGAATGATAATATTAGATTATCTGATGAGCTAAAACTACATATTTCAAGAAGATTATATAGAAGTATTAGAAGTAAAAATACTGTTTTTTTTGTTAATAAAATAGAGACATTACCCTATAAGGAAATTAATAAGGGAGATATAATTACCTTTGAATTTGATAAGAATAGAGATGTAGATTGGGACTTATATGATTCAAAGCTTGATATCTATTATGAGGATGATAATTATTTAATTGTTTATAAAAGAGATAATTTACTATCTATCCCAACTAAGGGTAATCCATATTCCTTATATCAAGAGGCGATCTATTATTTAAAAAACAAAAATGAATCTACTGATATATCAATATTAAATAGACTAGATAAGGATACTAAGGGATTAGTATTAATTGCTAAAAATCCATATTCTGCAAGCTTGATGTCCCCTGTTCATGAGCATATGGAAAGAAGATATGTTGCCTTATGTAGTGGTATTTTTAAGGAAAAGGAAGGAACTATTTCTGCAAAAATAAAAAAGGTAGAAAATCAGAATAAAAGAATTATTGCGGGTGATGGGCAGATAGCTATTACTCATTATAGGGTGCTAGACACAATTGGAGATAATACATTAGTAGAGTTTTTACTTGAAACTGGTAGAACTCATCAAATAAGAATACATTCTGCATATATAGGACATCCAATAATTGGTGATACTATGTATGGTGATGAAAATAGTATTGATAAGCTTCATTTATTAAGCTATTATATTAAATTTGAAAATCCATATGATAAAAGGATTATAGAGATTAAGCTTAATGAAATAAAATTCTAGTTTTATGATAAAATATATTTGTAAGAAAGAAGTGATTTTATGAAAAAGGTTGAGAATATCATTACATTAAATGGTGAAAAGGGAGAAAAGCTTAGCTTTTATGTAGATGCTGAGCTTGAATATGATGGATATAAATATTTAGTTTTAAGGCCAGTAGATAAATTTGATGATTTAGATGCTGATCAGGCTATCGTATTTAGAGTTGAGGAGACTGAAGAGGGAGAAGAATATTTCATCGAGCAGGATGATGAAATAATTAATGCGATAGAGGATATTTATAATAGCGGTTGTTAATTTATAGGGGAGTGTTATAGGTGTTTAATAAGCATGATTTAAAAAGAAATGAATATATGCTTACAGGTAAGTTCAAGAAAAAGGGCTATGATTGGTGGTGGCATTCATTTTCCGCAATAAACTCTGAAACTAAGGAGGAGAAGCCATTTTATATTGAATTTTTTGCATGTAATCCAAAGCTTGCAAAGGATGAACCAACATTTGGACAGACAATGGAAAAAAATAAACCATCATATTTGATGGTTAATGTAGGCTGCTGGGGAGAACTTCATATGCAGCTACATAGATTTTTCTCATTAAAGAATGTAAAGATTCACGGTAAGGCTCCATTTAGTGTTGAGGCAGATGATTGTTATTTAGATGATACTAAAACTAAGGGCTCTGTAAATGTAACAGAGGAGGAAGCTAAATTACATCCAGAATATATGTCCGATTATGGAAGTATTAGCTGGGATTTGAAAATTGAAAAGAATATTGCCTTTAATGTAGGCTATGGTGCTTCAGGGCTATTTAGAAAAATGAAGGCATTTGAAATGTTTTGGCACGCTGAGGGTATGAAGTCATATTTTGAGGGTGAAATAACACTTAATGGTACTAAATATATCGTATCAAAGGATACTTGCTATGGATATTCAGATAAAAACTGGGGCTCTAATTTTACGTCTCCATGGGTTTGGCTATCAAGTAATAATATAATTGATAATACTACATCTAAGCAATTACATAATAGTGTATTTGATATAGGTGGTGGAAGACCAAAGGTGTATTTTGTTGCTTTAAATAGAAAGCTATTATCAGCATTCTATATAGAAGGTAAGGAATATGAATTTAATTTTTCTAAATTTTGGACTGGAACAAAAACTAAGTTTTCTCATGATGAATCAGGAGATTATATAATTTGGAACGTCACACAAAAGAATAAGAAGAATTTAGTAGAAGTAGAAATTAAATGTAAAAAATCTGATATGCTATTAATTAATTATGAATCTCCAGATGGATATAAACGTCATAATAAATTATGGAATGGTGGAAATGGCGTTGGAACTGTGAAGATTTATGATAAGAAAAAGAAGAAGCTAATTCATGACCTATCTGTATTTAATGTAGGCTGTGAATATGGTGAGTATGATAAATAAAAAAAAACGGGTTAGATAAAATCTAACTCGTTTTCATTTTGTATTTATAAAATAATTACTTTACTAAAGTACCAGTAACGCTACCGAATAAAGCACCTGCGTTAGCTTCATCAGTATCAATGTGCATAGCTAAAGCATAATTTGTAGATACACGGATAACTGTATCTTGGAATATTACCTTTCTACCAGTCTCATTAACAACTTGAACGTTAACGATTTGACCATTTTCAACACCGAAGTTCTTAGCATCTTCTGGAGTCATATGGATATGACGCTTAGCTACGATAACACCCTCAGCACATTCAACTTCTCCACATGGACCAACAAGCTTACAAGGACAAGAACCCTTAACATCGCCTGACTCTCTTACTGGTGGAACAAGACCTAAAGCTCTTGCATCAGTGAAAGATACTTCGATTTGGTTATCCTTTCTAACTGGACCA
>JAEEGL014310321.1_pt1 | contig 15535 bp, 7 predicted proteins | sample 9134231 | NCBI WGS metagenome assembly JAEEGL01 (sample SAMN16246548, study PRJNA631951) | gut metagenome | biome: gut microbiome; feature: rumen; material: fiber-attached | host: Bos | place: Iran: Karaj | collected 2018-10
CTGTCTATCTCTTCTTGAGAGAGGCCGTCCTCACCTGAAGCCGCCTCCGCATCCGCGACAAGTATACTTTTGACGTTTTCAAGGAAAGAAGCTTCGAATGTCGCCACGTCGAATACGACATCCGCCTCTTCTTCGGATACGACCTCAACTTTAATACCGTTTACGGACGCACCTGAATCTGCGATGGACTTCATCTCTTCCTGAGAAACAAGTTCCTCCTTCGACGAGGAGAATGCATTTCCTTCGCCGGCGCCGAGATCTTTTTCGACAGAAACAACGGTGCCGTCAGCCTTGACCTTGACGGCCTTTATCTTGACCTGGCCTTCTAGAACGGCATTGCTCGTGTTAACATGACCGGTGACAACGTCTTCCAGGACCTGGGTCAGCGTCTTCGTACCCCTGATAGCCATGGAAGTATTGGGAGTAACGATAGTATACGAAGATGCCGCCGACAGCTTTTTCTTGACCTCCGTCAACATGGAACCGCGTTCAACGTACACGCTCGTCTTGCTGTCGTCCGCGTTTCCTTCCGCGGTCAGACTTATGCGGGTGCCTGAGTTGAGATAAATGTATTTGTCATCATCAAGCTGCAGCCGGGCATGTCCGTCGTCACCTACCGTAATGATATCTCCGGACTTCAGCGGCATGTCTGTGACTGCTTCAAGAGTTTTGCCGCCGCGTTCGACCGAGCAGGCTCCGCTCACATCGATGATCTTCAGAGCACGCTGACCGGCCTGATGATGCGGTAAGAAAACCAGAAATACGACAGCGATCAAAACAATTAACGCTCCGCCTCCGATGAAGAATGCTTTTCTTTTCATACGGCACCTTTCCTTTCAAGGATGGACCTGAAAAACAATGCTTGGTTTTTATAATTATTCATTTTATATTATCATATAATCTCACTGTATGATACTAAACTATTTTCTATGATACAGCTTTTCAAGATCAAGTTCATGAATCAATTCTTTTTGTGCTTGCCGATCTAGCTTCAATGTATCCCCTCTAACATATCCTAATCGCATCGAACCACCTCCGCATCGGCCTATGGTAACGCTGTGACATCAAGTGTGCAACAATCTTTCCAAGTTCCATTTCCGAGTGCCAAAGTGCCAAATGGAACACCTTCCCGTTGTGCCACACAACCACTTGATAATCTTTTTAAGCATAAAAAAGGGTGCCTCCCTTATCAGGGAAGCACCCAATGTCTTTGAATTATAAGCTTTATCAAGCTTGTTTAGTCCACTGCTCTCTGAGACAGCCTCTTGTGATTACTGTGCCTCTTTAATTGCTGCCTGTGCGGCAGAGAGCCTTGCGATCGGAACGCGGAACGGGCTGCAGGAGACGTAGTCCAGACCGGTTCTGTGGAAGAACTCGACCGAGCTGGGATCGCCGCCGTGCTCGCCGCAGACACCAAGGTGGATATCCGGACGGGTGGCGCGGCCGAGCTTGCAGGCCATGTCGACGAGCTTGCCGACACCGGTCTGATCGAGTTTGGCGAACGGATCGTTCTCGTAGATCTTTCTGTCGTAATAAGAGCTGAGGAACTTACCCGCGTCGTCTCTGGAGAAGCCGAAGGTCATCTGGGTGAGGTCGTTGGTACCAAAGCTGAAGAATTCAGCCTGCTGCGCGACTTCGTCCGCAGTCAGAGCAGCTCTTGGGATCTCGATCATCGTGCCGACGAGATACTTCAGATCCATGCCGGAAGCGGCGATGACTTCATCGGCGGTCTTGGTGATGACGTCCTTGACGAACTTGAGCTCCTTGGCCTCGCCGACGAGCGGTACCATGATCTCGGGGACCATGTTCCATTCCGGATGGGCCTTCTGGACCTTGAGCGCAGCCTTGATGATGGCGCGGGTCTGCATCTCGGCGATCTCCGGATAGGTGACTGCCAGACGGCAGCCTCTGTGGCCCATCATCGGGTTGAACTCGTGCAGCGCGGCGATGATGGCCTTGATGGATTCGACACTCTTGCCCTGCGCGGCCGCGAGGAGCGCGATGTCTTCTTCGTCGGTGGGAACGAACTCGTGGAGAGGCGGATCCAGAAGACGGATGGTGACGGGATAACCCTGCATCGCTTCGTAGATGCCCTCGAAGTCGCCCTGCTGCATCGGCTCGATCTTGGCCAGCGCAGCCTTTCTCTCCTCTACGGTGTCAGAGCAGATCATCTCGCGGAAAGCAGCGATGCGGTCGCCCTCAAAGAACATGTGCTCCGTACGGGTGAGGCCGATGCCCTGTGCGCCGAGCTCGACAGCCTTGGCAGCGTCGGCAGGGGTATCCGCGTTGGTGCGGACCTTGAGTCTTCTGTACTTGTCTGCCCAGCCCATGATGCGGCCGAACTCGCCCGCGATGCTGGCGTCGACGGTGGGGATGATGCCCTCGTAGATGGCGCCGGTGGAACCGTTCAGGGAAATGTAGTCGCCCTCGGCAAAGGTCTTGCCGGCGAGCGTGAACTTCTTGTTCTCTTCGTCCATCTTGATGTCGCCGCAGCCGGAGACGCAGCACTTGCCCATACCGCGGGCAACAACGGCAGCGTGAGAGGTCATGCCGCCGCGGACGGTCAGGATACCCTGAGCGGCCTTCATGCCCTCGATGTCCTCAGGAGAGGTCTCAAGTCTTACGAGGATGACCTTCTCGCCTCTGGCAGCCCAGTCCTTTGCGTCGTCAGCCGTGAAGACGGCCTTGCCGCAGGCAGCGCCCGGAGACGCACCCAGGCCCTTGCCCAGCATCTGCGCCTTTTTGAGGGCGGCCGGGTCGAATGTGGGATGGAGGAGCGTATCGAGATTTCTCGGGTCGATCATGAGGACGGCCTGTTTCTCATCGATCATGCCCTCGTCCACAAGGTCGCAAGCGATCTTGAGAGCGGCCTGCGCGGTGCGCTTGCCATTTCTGGTCTGGAGCATGTAGAGCTTGCGGTCTTCGATCGTGAACTCCATGTCCTGCATGTCGTGATAATGGGTCTCAAGAGTATTGCAGACGCCGACGAACTGCTCGAATACTTCAGGCATGACTTCCTCGAGCTGCTTGATGGGCATCGGGGTGCGGATGCCGGCCACAACGTCCTCGCCCTGGGCATTCATGAGGAACTCACCCATGAGCTTTTTCTCGCCGGTAGCCGGATCTCTGGTGAAAGCTACGCCCGTGCCGGAGGTATCGCCCATGTTGCCGAAGACCATCGGCATGACGTTGACGGCGGTACCCCAGGAGTACGGGATATCGTTATCTCTTCTGTAGACATTGGCGCGGGGATTGTCCCAGCTGCGGAAGACGGCCTCGATGGCCGCAAAGAGCTGGACAAGCGGATCGTCGGGGAAGTCTGCGCCGATCTTGTCCTTATATTCCGCCTTGAACTGATTGGCCAGTTCTTCAAGATCAGCAGCAGTGAGATCTACGTCGGACTTGACGCCCTTCTTCTCCTTCATCTCGTCGATGAGCTGTTCAAAGTGCTTCTTGCCGACTTCCATGACGACGTCGGAGAACATCTGGATGAATCTTCTGTAGCAGTCCCAGGCCCAGCGGGGATTGCCGGACTTCTCCGCGATGGTGCGGACAACTGTTTCGTTAAGGCCGAGGTTTAAGATGGTGTCCATCATGCCGGGCATGGATGCCCTGGCTCCGGAACGGACGGAAACGAGCAGCGGGTTCTCGCTGTCGCCGAACTTCTTGCCGTTCATCTTTTCCATCTTGTCGACGTACTGCATGATCTCCTCACGGATGCTGTCGCTGATCTTTCTGCCGTCGTCGTAGTACTGGGTGCAGGCCTCGGTGGTGATGGTGAAGCCCTGGGGTACGGGCAGACCGATGTTGGTCATCTCTGCGAGATTGGCGCCCTTGCCGCCGAGCAGTTCTCTCATGCCCGCGTTACCTTCCGAGAAAAGGTAAACAAATTTCTGACTCATAAAAACTCCTTTCATTGTCTATCGAAATGAGCCTGTCGCACTGCTAGTCATTTGTTATTTTTTCGACAAACTCAATACTCGCGAATCAGTTGTTACCATATCATGAAAGCGCTTGATTATCAAGGGCTGAGGGCTTTTTTTATTGTATACAATCCTGCGCCGAAACTATTGCGGCAGCAGGTACAAATTGTCGCCTGATGCTGACCGACATTCATTTCAAAGAAAGACCCTTCTGGGGTCAACACATTAAGAAGTAGTATTAAAAATCGGTTTTCCGCCCGCAAGAAAAAAGCCCTCCTTATCAGGAAGGCGTGTTTTGCTCTTGCTGCTATTCTGCGGTATCTTAATTGATCAAAGTGCTCCTTTTGGACAGTTCTTAACGCATTCCATACACAGGATGCACTCCGTGCCGTTTTCCCTCTTTCTTGAATTGTCAGTCACATCCACGTTCATGGGACATACTCGCTTGCATTTTCCGCATGAGACACACTTTTCCTTATCGCAGGTCACCCGCAGAAGCGCAAAATAACTCATTGGTTTCAGGAATACCGTAACAGGGCAGATATATTTACAGAAAGCCCGATTATCTTTATAGATACAGGCGAGAAGGATGCCTGTCGCATAATACAGGACATTTCCTATGATAAAGGCCCAGAACATGATCCTTTCAAGATTCCCGACATGTGCAAGAAACAGTGATGCCACAAATATCAGAGAGAGCGCAAAGGTGACATATCTGATCCAGCCCAGTTTTTTTCGCGGCTGTAAAGGTACCTTATAGGGAAGAAGATCCAGCACCATTGCCGTCCAGCATGCATAGCCGCACCATCCCCGGCCGAAGATCAGGGGGCCGACGATCTTTGCCACCGCATAGTGGATCGTAGCAGCTTCGAAGACACCTGTGAACAAATAGTACCAAAAACCCTCGATCTGCATATTTTCCCCGCAGATCAAGCCAAGATAGATCAGCATATAAAGACCGACCAGCAATTGAACGATGCGCCGGGCATATGGGTGTTTCCTGATAAACAAAAAGATCCCCAGTGCAATGGAGCAGCCGATATAGCTGAAATTAAAAAAGTAAAAGGCATTATTTTTTGTCACCCATAATGTGACCGCTATTATCTCAAAAAGTGCCAGCATGATAATGGGTGCGGTATACTTTTTCAATGTTTGTCCTCCTCACCTGACCCGGCGATCGGATCAGCAGTGCATGATCATAAAGACCATGCCGGTCCGGATCAGCGTCCCTATAAATGGATTATACCATGACTTTTACCTTTTCACCTTACCGACAAACCATCTGACGATCTATAGGGTAAAAAGAGGCGGCCCCGCCGGGGCCGCCCATCGTTAAAGTCAGTCTTTTCGTGCATCCTTCGTTATTTGAAGATCGTCAGGTTCTCGCAGCCCAGATCCACGTATTCGACTTGGTCGAGGTAGCCGGTATAGCTGTATTCGTCGCCTGTGCAGTACTCCGGATTGCCGACCACATCCGCAAGGGCGGGGCGCGGTCCGTCGTAGTAAAGCCACATACGGTCATTGCTCAGACTAAAGGTGGCTTTGTCAAGCAGGCCGTTGAGGCTCCTTGCCAGCTTGCCGCGGTCGATGTAGACATATGGATAATCCTTTTCTGCGTTGCTGATGAAGGCTTCCATGAGCATCGTTCTCCAGTCGGCTCCGAGGCGGAAGACCTCGCCCAGCTTCATAGGATTGCTGCTGTCTCCTTTAAAGACATAGGCGGTGTTGCGGCTGTCTTCGTAGTAGTTCTGCCAGTTCCAGCTGTCGTCGAAGGAGTAAATGGATGCGCTCGAGCTCTTCTCGACTTGGGTGAAATCACCGTAACGGCTGCAGTAGGAGTTGAAGTAGACGCTGCCGTTGATGGTCTGATCGGGGTTGTCCTCTGTCGTAGCACGGTAAACGCTGCGGAAGGCATCGGCGACCGGCGTGATATCCCCATAGGAGAACTTCGCATAGGCCTGCTGTTCGGGCGTCATCTCTTCGTACCAGTGCTCTTCCCTGTAGGTGGATACATTTTCACTGTCGATGATCTTCAGGTCTTCGTAGGTATCCTGAACGCTGAATTCGTCGAAGTAGCGCTCCAGGAGCCTGTAGACCGGCGTCTCGTCCTCGAAGAGGTTTTCCGCGGAAGCAAAGCGGTTGCTCAGGGCGCCGCAGCCGTCCAGATCGACTGATAAGTAGCTGGGCGAACCGCTGCAGAAGAATTCAGGGGTCTCGTAGTCAAAGACCAGCGAGATGCTGTTGGTATAATCGTTGAGCAGGAATTTCTGATCCGCCTTGATCCCAGAGAAGCGGCCGGCGAGCTGAAGGGGCGATGCCATGCCCATGGACCAGCCCAGAGTATCGTCCTCATTGGTCTTGCGAACAGCTTCCAGGACGGCGTCATCCAAAATAGCGAACGCGTCCTGATCGTCCGCGAAGAGATCCTCGATCCGGATCTGCAGACCGGTGTTCAGATCGAGATTGAGCGCTTTCTGATCCGAGAGATAATAGTAGGTGTCGACCTCGTCAGAATATTCCCTGGACATATAACCGCTGACGCAGATGACATCGTTGAACGATGCCTGGACATCGACGTTGACCCAGCAGTTCCGGGGCCCGTCAGGGAAATCGGCGACCCTGACCCTGGCCCCGACATAAGGGGGCAGATAATCCGGATCCGACAGTTCCTCGTACAGTGCCCGGATCTCACGGTTGATCTTCCGCTGGACCTCTTTGTCTTTGAGGCCGGAGATCTGCGCATAGTAAGAGGTGCCGCCGTTATTGTCCGAGACCTCGTAGTTCTCGACCTTCAGATTATTGACTGTGCGGTAATTGGGTGTTTCACCGTGTGCTACGGCATTTCCCTTTGCGTAGAGGGACTCGTCCAAAGTGCCGCGGTCTATGACAGGCGCCTCTAAAGTCTCCTGACCGCCCGAGGGCTCTTCGTCCTGCGCTACAGGCTCTTGTGCATCGGAAGATGGGGTCGGCTGCTGAGTGCCGCAGGCCGCAAGAGACAGGAGCATCGCCGCTGCAAGAAGCAGCGCGAGCAGTCTAGTTCGTCTGGCTTGGAACATAATTCTTCTCCTTGGCAAGCTTCTGCCCTTCGTCGCTCTGGCACCATGCCGCGATCTGCCTGACCACACTGTCCTCCGGCTCATCGCTGCGGAAGACGGCACATGCCTGCGAGATCATGGGATACTCGCCGGACGCGATCGTGTCGTTGCCCGGATAGACTCCGTTGATCTTCAGCAGCTTGATCTGCTCGTCATAGTGCTGGTTGACGACAAAATAGTTATACGAATAGCCCAGGGCGCCGGAGGCGTTGTCGTAGCCCGCGACAGCGTCCACGATGCCTCCCATATCTGCAATACGCTCTTCCGTAGGCGGCTCCATGACCTCATCCTGAGGGATGACGTGCAGGTAAAGACCGGTCTGGCTGCCTGATCCCTCGGAGCGCTGATATGCGATGATCCTCTCGTCATTGCCGCCGACTTCCTTCCAGTTCGTGATCTTGCCGGCGTAGATGTCGTGCAGCTGCTGTATGCTGAGCTCGTCCACGGGATTGTCCTTGTTTACGAAGAACACGAAGGCCTCGTTGAGGACGGGTTCGGTCTCGAACGTGACCCCGGCATCTTTTGCGTATGCCACCTGATCGTCAGAGGGCAGCAGGCAAAAGATGAGATCCGCCTTGCCGTCTGCAAGGTTGGGATACGCGAAGTCCGTAGTGCTGCAGAGGATATACTGCCTCGCCTCTTCTTCGGACACGCCAAGCGCCTTTGCGGCCACCCCGGTGTAATACGGCAGGAAGGCTGTGGCGCCGTCCACGACGGGCCAGTCATCAATCGCAATGGAAAGCTCCGGGGCAGGAGCTGCCGGTTCCGTGGTGCTGCTGGAAGCGGGCGTCTGACTGCCGCCTGTATTCTGCTGACCGCCGCTTCCAGACTCCTGCGTGCCGCACGCGGCCATGGACACGATCAGGACGAAAGCCAGCAGGATGATGCAAATCTTTTTCATAGTCTTTCCCTCTTTTCTCCCTTGTTATCTGCTGCAGGACGGCTTATTCCGCCGCCATGCGGAAGATCGCGAACATATCTTCTTCGTTCAGCACGCGCAGCGCGCCGATGGCAGCGCGGGTGCCGCGATAGGTACATTCATACACCAGTTTCTTCAGTTCTTCCTCATCCGGCGTATGGCCGATCAGTTCCCTGATGGTGACCGGCATGCCGATGTCACGGAAGAAATCCTCTGACGCCTTGATGCCGGCAAGCGCTGCCTTCTTCGGGTCGGTGATGTCCACATCGATATCGAAGACGTCGTGTGCGTAGCGGGCAAAACGGGCCTCATTGCCAGGCAGCACATAGCGGGCCCAGCTGGCCCATACCGCAGCAAGTCCGGCGCCATGTGCCACGTCATAGACACCGCCCAGCGCGTGTTCGAGCTGGTGCGCAGCCCAATCGCCCTTGCGGCCAAGGCCGGTGAGGTCGTTGTGTGAGAGCGAGCCTGCCCACATGATCTCGGAACGGGCGTCATAGTTGTCCGGTTCCTTTAAGGCGATCGGCGTGTAGTCTATGACTGTACGGATCAGCTGGCAGGCGATACGGTCGGACATCTCATTGACCCCGCCGGGTGAAAAGAAACGCTCCGCCGTATGCATGATGATATCCGTCGCACCGGAGGCAGTCTGGTAAGGCGGCAGTGTATAGGTCAGTTCGGGATCCATGATCGCAAAGCGGGGACGGTTGTAGACCGAATGCGGGGCGCCGCGTTTAAGCATGCCGCCTTCCGTATCGATCGTAACGACCGCGCTGTCGCTCATCTCGGAACCAGTAGCAGCGATCGTCAGGACGCATCCGTGCGGCAGTGCCGCAGTGCAGGATGCCTTGCGTTTTAAGATATCGATAAGGTCTCCGCTGTAGCAGACGCCTGCAGCGATGAGTTTTCCCGTATCTATGGCGCTGCCGCCTCCGACGCCGAGCACGAAGTCGATACCTTCTCTGCGGCAAAGATCGATACCTTCGTAGACCAGGGACAGACGCGGATTGGGCTTGGCACCACCGAACAGGACGTACGGGATTCCAGCATCCTTAAGCTGCGCTTCGATACGTCCGATCAGGCCGCTCTTCACCGCGCTGCCGCCCCCGTAGACTACGAGGACCTTACCTGCGCCGAAGGCTTTGAGCTGCTCAGCGGTCTTATCTGCAGCACCGCGGCCGAAGACCACCTTGGTAGGCGCGTAGTAGGTAAAACTGTTCATGGGACCTCCTTGATGAAAGTGGTATGTCCGGTTCCATTATAGCAGATAATCGCCCGGACGTGGGAGTCCGCCATCATTTTAAGGCTGCATTTCATCCGAAGCGATATCCGGGTAGAAGCAGCAGATGGAGCGGTAATCGCAATATCCGCAGGCGCCGTTCCTGCCGCCGCTGCCCCGCGGAGATGCGGCGATCTCGCCGCCGGTGAGCTGGGAACAGATCTCTTCAAGCGTTCGTGCGAAGTCCTCTCTGAGTTTTTCGAACTCTTCGCTGCTGATGAGATTCTTGGATTTGAAAGAACCCTCCTTGCCCCGCTCGGCATCAATCACCGTAGAAGACCCTCCCGCCTCGATAGCGGTATCGATGGCGCCCAGCACCCTCTCATCCGAAACTGCGATGCCGTCCAGCATATATTCCTTCGTGATCCGCTTGACAAGATCGTCCGCGATCTCACCTGCCGTCAGCGCCCGCAGCGAAGCCGCGCAGTCCGGGTTTTTGATGCTGTAATAAAAGACTCCTGCGGGCTTTGCACCTTTACGCCCGCCGAGCGCACCCTCAAGGTAGACCATCAGCTGCAGGCTGAGGCCCTTCTCGACCTTGGCGCGGTCGAAGGAGACGGCCCCGGATTTATAATCAATGATCTTGACATATTCTTCCCCGTCTACAGGCAGAAGGTCGATGCGGTCGATCTTGCCTTCGATGCGGACGCGCCCTGCTCCGCTTCCGACGATGAGCGGCGGCAGCGGCTTGCCCTGCCCGAATGGCATCTCGAAGTACATGTCACGGATACGTCCGCGTCTTAGCTGCAGGACCATCTGCCATGCAAAACGCAGACAGACCTCTTTGACCCTGCGGCTGCGGTAGATCTCGGCCTTGCCGGCCTTCATGATACCGTCGAGCGAACTGTCCGCCATCTCGTCGAGGATACGGACCGTCATGGTCATCAGCTCCTTCTGCGTGACTGTCATCCAGGGAGAGCGCGGATCGCTCAGCGCGATGCCCCGCATCCGGGCAGGCATACTCAGCTGCTCGCAGATGCGCATAAGCGCCTCGTGATAGATATCGCCCAGTTCGATGAACGAGATCTCAAAATCACGGGGTTCCTCAGGCTTGAGCCCGTAAGTGACAAAATGCCGGAACGGGCACTGCGCGAACTTTTCCAGACGCGACGGACTGAAGCTGTACGATCCGTCTTTGGCAAAAAGCTCTCTTGTATCACGCTGCGTGAGCCTCTTCCGTTCCAGACTGAAGGTAAGGCCCTCCGCGAGTGCGGCCATCTGAGGCGCGCGGCGGCTGCGCATCGTATTAAATGCTGCCTTCCAGATATCAGGATAGTCTTCACCGGCATGGTCTCTGAGCGTAGAGGCGAAGCTGGAAGCAGCAAGACTGCGGCTGACGATGAGATCTTCCGGTCTGTCGCTGTTTTCGACGTCGCTTTCAGTTTTGAGTTCCGGGAAGATCTCTGCCAGTTCCGTGAGCAGATAAGACGGCCTTAGATCGTTCCCTTCGCCGTCCGCGAGACAGTATCCCAGCCACAGGTATTCCGAAGGCATACAGAGCGCACGGTAAATATTGAAGCGTTCCTCCTCTGCCAGCACAGAAGAACTCTTGGCCAGCGTAGTTCCGCGGCCGGCGAGAAGTTCTATCTCCCTCTCGCTGAGGATGCCGTCAGCCTCCGGATCCGCAGGAAGCAGCCCGTCGTTGACACCGGCAATGAAAAGAGCTCTGACGTGATCAGTGCGGGTCCTGCCCATGCTGCCCAGCAGCACCCGCCCTTCCGCCTGCGGCAGCAGGCCGACTTTGATATCCGAGAATGCCGTCTCCACGAGTTGCGCGTAGTCCTCCGCGGAGAGGGTCTCGCTGCCCATCAGCTCGACCATCTGATCGAGCAGTCCGATAAAGACATCGAAGATCTGCCGGCACTCCTCAGCCGCATCCGCATAGCCGTCCTTTGCAAGGCTTGCTGAAATCTCAGACAGCATATCCGGCATGAACAGTTCTTCCGTGAGAAAGCGGTAGAGCACCTCGCTCTTTTCGCGGACTGTTGCTGCAGCTACGAAATGATCCATGAAGGGGCCGAGCAGGCCTGCAAGCTGGCGGCGCACTGCCTCGAGCTTCAGGAAGCGCTCCTCGCCCAGCTTTGTCCGTCCGTAACGGAAAGGCTGAAAGAAACGGCTGCCGTTTATATGATACTGTTTGACATAGTTTTCGAATTCACAGGCCGCGGTGAGATCGCCGCGCCGGTCTCCTGCTCCTGCTGCGGAAAAACCGAGCGTAACGAGTCCCGGCTTGATAAAGCGCAGCACGTCCGATGCGCGCGCCCCGTAGGCCGCGATATCCAGCAGCGCCGCAAGAGTCCTTGCCGCAGGCGTATGCATGACGGCGCGCTTTTCATCCACGAAGACCGGGATATCTGACGCTGCAAGCGCGCGTTTGATCGCATTGCCCTGCCCTTTCATATCGGAACAAAGGACAGCGATCTCATTCAGTTTGCATCCCTTTTCGCGCACGAGGCGGAGGATCTCCACAGCGATCGACTCGCCCTGCGTAAAGGGCGTCGAGCAGCGGACCAAATGCAGTCCTTCCGCCGCTGCGGAAAAAGACTCTTCTTGGGCATGCGCAAAATCCTCCGGTTCCTGCTGAAAGGCTGACGCATGCTGCGGACAGAAGAGCTGCTGCTCCAGCTTTTTGAGGCTTTCGGCACGCGGGAGCGTGAACGCGTTCGCCGAAGGATCCGCCTCATAGAAGGCGACCTTGTGACCGGCTTCCCGAGCGCGGGAAGCAAGTGATGCGGCTGCCCGTCTCGTAAGACCGAAAAGCGCCGCGTCGGGATCATCCGGGCTCCCCATCATAAAGACCATGTTGAGCGAACGGGCATGTTCTTCGAGCGCTCCACGGAAAGCGAGCTCGTTTTTCGTAAAAGAATAAAAGTCGTAATAAAAGATCTCGGCATCGCGAATCCAGACGCTCTGCGCGACCTTTTCGCCCGTAAGGCGCAGCAGATCCTCGGAGTCAGTGTATTTTCCCTCCATGACCTGCGCGTAAGCGCGGCTGAAAACAGCCATATCGGCAAGCTTGTCGCGAAGAAGGCTCTCGCGCTCCGTTTCGTCGCGCAGCCGCGCAACGTCGTCAGCCGTCAGGCCGTTCTGCTTCATCTGCACAATAAAGTCGCCTGCCATCGAAAGGAATGCCGGATCCTCCGCGACAGCACGATACGCCTGCAGCTCTCCTGCATGCTCACGGGCGATCTTTCGCAGCAGCATGGAGCGTCCGAGACTGTTGACCGCGGTTTTGCCTGTGCTGCCCGTCTCGCGCAGGATATCCATGCGCAGCTTGTTGCCCGACACGATATGCAGGTCGAAAAAACCGCTGCCGCCCAGCAGGCGGAATGCATCTTCTTCAGCCTTCATGGTGCTCTGTGCAGGCACCACGACCAGCACGTGCTTGGCTGCCGTTCTGCCGGTGCGGATCAGTTTGAGACGCCGTTTTATTTCACTGTACATGAGCGCGGGAAGATCCTGCGATCCCCGCCCATAAAAGATATTGAGCATCGTTTGAGTTCTGCCTTATCAGGCTCCTGATAACTATAATCAATCACGCGGCGTCCGCTGCGGGACAACCTTTCATTCTCCGATGACCCTGATCCTGCCCTGTCCCGCCAGGTCGGCGTAGGCTTCTCCGATCTCACCGCAGAGGGTATCCGCGATATAATCGATCAGTACTTGAATGTCCATTCTGCCCCGCTCCTGCAGAACCTTCGCTCCGTCAAAAGCGGTATAGCCGTCTCCGTGCTCGAGCAGTATAAAATCGAAACTGGCCAGCGTATAGGTCTTTGCAGGATCGATCGTCTCATTGCCGATGAACACGTCCCTGACACGGCGCGCGCCGTCGATCCCAATGCATGTGCCGTTCTCATCGCTGAGGCAGGGCGTGGGGATCGACGCGTCGATCGTACAGCGCAGACCGGACACCTGCAGAAAACCCCCGTTCTCATCCGGGATAGCATGAGCACTCCATTCGAGGGCATCCAGAATCTGCTGGCCGGTCACTTCGACTACGCACAGCTCGTTGCCGAAGGGGAAGACATTGATGATATCTCCGTAGGTGACACCGCCCTGCGCGATATCCTTGCGGACACCGCCGCCGTTAACGACCGCTATATCCGTGCCGGAAACGGTGCGGAAAGCATCCGCACACAAGTCCCCCAGATTGGTCTCGGCCCGGCGCACCATGCGGACGGGCTGCCCCTCATTGTCGGTGGCAACAGGGTCAAAGATCGTAAGACGCACTGAAGATTGGGCGACGTTCTGGGCGAGCTGTTCTTCGAAGGTCTCTTTTGCAGCATCGACCTTATCCTGCATCTCGCTTCGCAGATCCAGCGCCTCGGGGGCGCTGACAGGATCTGGCCAGCTCCAGATACCGGTCCGCTCGATGCCGTCTTCTGTGATGAGGCTGTAGCCGATACAGCTGAGTTTGGTACCGCATGCGGAACGCACGACCATGCGACCGTCACGATCCTTCATGGCAACCTGCTCCGTGTCATGACTGTGTCCATCTAAAAATACGTCTATCCCTCCGACATGCTCGATGATGTCCGCATATGTCCACGGAGCCGCATCCGCATCCTGTCCCATATGCCCGAGCACGTAAACGTAATCCGCACCTTCCGCCCTTGCGGCATCCACGGCTTTTTGCACCGCCGTATAAACGCCCTCTCCGGTCGCATCCCGCAGGAAGCCGTAAAGTGGCTCGCCCTTTTCATCCTGGAAGATGGAAGGTGCGGACTCTGAGAGCGTCATCGGTGTAGTGACTCCGACGAAAGCGATCCTGCGGCCTCCTCTCTCAAGGATGGTATACGGGCTGAAGACCAGGGCTCCCTGTTTGTTGAGATTGCAGCTGATATACGGGAAAGCCGCCCGCTCTGCTATCGAAAGGAAATTGTCCATGCCGTAGTCGAATTCGTGATTGCCCGGAATCGCAGCGTCATAATGCATCGCGTTCATAAGATCAGCGAGGATCCCGCCTTTGCTGAGCGTGCCGATGGCTTCGCCCTGGATGGCGTCTCCATCGTCGACGAGTATCGTTTCAAAGCCCTGTTCCTCAAGTGAACTGCGTATCTGCGACAGTCCTGCATAACCAAAACCCCGGTCAATACCGCAGTGTACGTCACTGGTGTAGAGGATGACGATATCCCGATTCAGCTCAGGATCGGGCATGCTCATGAAGCGGTCAAGCACCGCCGCGGCATCATCTCGTCCGCAGTTCTCATCGGCATTGGCGGCGGTAAGGGGCTCATCGAAGATGAGGAGGTGGTCGAATACCCATCTCGCGGCATCGGCATACCAGACGCCCTCGCCAGTCCTGCCCGGTTCACCCTGCGCTCTGTATAAAAAAGCGGCCAGCTGCGCATCCGTAAGCGGTGCGTCGGGGGCGAAAACGCCGCTGCCGACACCGTTCGTGATGCCCTGTTCCGCTGCCCACAACACGGCGTCACGGTACCAGCCCCCGTCAAGATCGGTGAAAGGATCCTGCCCAGATGCCGGAACAGGACTGCCGTTTGCCTTCCACAAAAGCGTGATGAACTCCGCCCGCGTCAATGTATCAGGCGCTGCGGGTACAGAAACATCAGCGGCAAACGCAGCCTGACAGAGCGAGAAGGTAAGACAGATCGAAAGGAATAGGCTGAGCAGTTTGGTCCTCGGTCTCATAGAAGATACCCCCGAAAAATGTATGCAATGACGCCGTCCTGAACGCGTCAAAGGATCGTTGATCACTTATTATAATACACGCTGGACAGGGGAGATTCAACCGGAGCCCGGCTCCTTGCAGGGGCCCTTTCATCTCTTTTAAACGCTGCGGAAAAGACCGGGTCACACGTATTCAGATATGTTATTATGTTAAGAAAAGACCCACAAGGAGGAATGTCCCATGGATAGGATACGCTCTGTCGTCATCATCGGTCTCGGCGCGCTGGGAACGCTTTATGCCGATGCGTTTCAGCGGGCCGGATGTTTTGACGTTTTTGTGCTGGCAGATAAGGAGCGCGTTGCGGCTTATCAGAAGAAACCGCGCGTCTTTCGCGGCGAAGAGGTGAGCTTCCGCTATGTACTGCCTGAAGAGGAAGGCCTGAAAGCTGATCTGATCATGATCTGCGTCAAATCCGGCGGGATGCGGCAGGCGGCCGATATGATCGGCAACTTCGTCGGGGAAGACACGATCATCATCTCCCTGATGAACGGCGTTAGCTGTGAGGAGCTGCTCATCGAAAAGTACGGCGCCGAACATGTCGTATATACGATCTACAAGGGCGACGGCGTACAGCATCTCAACGGCAAGATCAACGATGTCAACGTCAACCGGATCTATTTCGGCTCCATA
>JAEEGL015694835.1_pt1 | contig 15535 bp, 16 predicted proteins | sample 9134231 | NCBI WGS metagenome assembly JAEEGL01 (sample SAMN16246548, study PRJNA631951) | gut metagenome | biome: gut microbiome; feature: rumen; material: fiber-attached | host: Bos | place: Iran: Karaj | collected 2018-10
GCAGGGCTGCCTGCGCAAGGGCCGCCGCGTTCTTTGTCATATGGAGGTTTTCCGCATAATCGAAATCCGCCGTCGCATGGATTACACGCCTGACAACCGCAGCCGTATCCTCCGGGAGCACAACACCGCGCGCTCTGAGTTCCCTCTCAATGATTGTCATGCTCGCGCGTTCGATCTGAGCAGGTCTTGAAAACTCCATCAGGCGTAGTCCTCCATCACACGGTAGATTGCGTCCATATTCAGCGCCTGACGTACGCCCGCCGCGAGCAGGTCGTACTGGCGCTCCCTGTATATCTGCCGCGGCTCAGCTCCGGCTGTTTCCATCCGGATGCCTTTTCGCTCACACAGCCATCGTATAAGCTTTTCCGCCGCTTCGCCGCTGTCGAAGAGGCCGTGCAGATAGGTCCCGAACACGTTCCCGCTGCGGCAGCCCTCCGTCTCTCCGTTCTCCAGTCGGCAAAACGCTTCTCCCCGTACTTCGGTCTTCCCCATATGGAGCTCATAGCCCTCCAGCGCCGCGCCGTCCATCGGCCCGCCGGTGACAGTCGCACGCACACGGGTGAGCGTTTTCTCTGCTTCGAACGTTGTCGAGCATGGCAGCAGTCCCATTCCGCGCAGTACCGGAACGCTTCCCTCGTTCCCCGCCTCATCCGTGATGCGCTCGCCGAGCATCTGATAGCCGCCGCAAATGCCGAGCACCGGCATTTCGCCCGCTGCGAGGCGCAGTATGGCCCCCTCCAGTCCTCTTTGGCGCAGCCACAGCAGATCGTCAAGCGTGCTCTTGGTACCGGGCAGGATAAGCAGATCCGGCTCGCCCAGTTCCTCTGCACATTCCACGTAGCGAACCCCGAGCTGAGGCTGCGCCTCAAGGGGCGAAAAATCCGTGAAATTTGCGATATGCGGGAGCCGAATCACCGCCGCATCCAACGGTCTGTGTGCGTATCGTTCTGCAAGACTGGGGGCAAGCGAGTCTTCATCATCGATCCGGACCTTCAGATACGGAACCACACCGAGCACCGGCACACCGGTCAGCGTCTCCAACTGCCGGAGTCCCGGTTTCAGGAGCGCCTCGTCGCCGCGGAATTTGTTGACGATCAGGCCTCTGACCCGCTTACGCTCCCGCTCATCAAGCAGTGCCGTCGTCCCATACAGCTGTGCAAACACCCCGCCGCGGTCGATGTCGCCCATGAGCAGTACCGGCGCGTTTACCATCTCCGCCAGTCCCATGTTCACGATATCGTTCTCACGCAGGTTGATCTCGGCAGGGCTGCCCGCCCCCTCGATCACGATCACATCGTATTCGGAGGCAAGGCTTTCATAGGCCGCCAGGATTTCCGGAATCAGCTGTCTTTTATAGGCGAAGTAATCCGCCGCTGCCATCTGAGCACGCACCCGGCCGCTTACGATGACCTGACTGCCGGTATCGCTCGACGGTTTGAGCAGGATCGGATTCATGCGCACGTCCGGTTCGATGCCTGCCGCCTCCGCCTGTACGGCCTGCGCCCGGCCCATTTCCAGCAGTTGGCACGTTACATGGCTGTTGAGCGCCATGTTCTGACTTTTGAACGGAGCGACGCGCAGTCCGTCCTGCCGGAAGATCCTGCAGAGCGCCGTGCACAGCAGGCTTTTGCCCGCGCCCGACATCGTGCCCTGTATCATGATACGTTTTTCCCTGCCCATCTCAGCCCCCCGCTCTCACGAGTACAAAGCGCAGCACTGCGCACACGGGCAGCAGCAGCGCACTCGCGCAGATCATCATACGATTGGCGCGCAGAATATCCTCCGGCCGGCATGGTCGGAGCGCGTCGCCGAGCGTCCCCTTTTCGCAGCGTTTGCCAAAGTACCATGCCGGCCCCCCGAGCTGCACACCCAGAGACCCCGCACAGGCACTCTCCGTCTGCCCCGCATTGGGGCTTGCCAGCTTATGCGCATCACGCCTCCAGGCGCGGTAGGCCCCCCCTGGATCGTGGCCCGTCAGTGCCGCAGCCGCGATCCAGAACACGGCAGAAAAACGCGCCGGAATATAATTCGCCGCATCGTCCAGTCTGGCGGCCGCACGACCGAAGTATAAATAACGATCGTTTTTATAGCCCACCATGCTGTCCATGGTGCTGACCGCCTTGAAGGCCAGCGCAAGCGGAGCGCCGCCGACTGTCATATACAGAAGAGGCGAGGCGACGCCGTCGCAGTAGTTCTCCGCCACGGTTTCCACCGCCGCTTTTGCGACTCCTTCGGCGTCAAGGCGCTCCGGGTCCCGGCCGACGATCCGCGAGACAGCTCTGCGCGCACCGGGCAGGTCGCCCCCTCGCAGCGCCTCATATACGCGTCTGCTCTCCGTAGCGAGGCCGCGTACCGCAAGCGTCTGTGCACACCAGAAAACCTGTACCGCAAATTCCGCCATTGGGTGGAGTCGGCGTGCAAGCATACACACGCCAAAGCTGAGCGCGAAGGTCAGAAACGGCAGCGAGACGGCGAGCAAAAGACCGCCGACGAATTCCCCGCGCGGTGTGGAAGAAAAGAGCGGCCGGATACGGTGCTCATAGCCGGTGATAAACTTCCCCATCCATACAACCGGATGCGGCAGCCATGAAGGGTCGCCGAAGAGCAGATCAAGCATGAAGCCGGCGAGCATCGCGTACAGGATCAGCATGGCGGCTCCCCTTTCCCATAGCACACTGTTTCCTTCAGGCGCAGCTTCCGCTCCCGATCCCACAGTGCGGCATCGTAATCCAGCACATAGCCGCCGCCGAGAGGCGGCAGCATCTCAAAGAAACCGCGGGCAGGTTCGCAGAAGCTCTCCATCACCGCACCCAGGGTTCCTCCGTGTGCAACGATGACAAGCATTTCCCATTCCTCCGCCGCGGCACGGTTGACCAGACTCTCAAATGCTCGGCAGGTCCGCGAGCAGAATTCTCCGCGCGATTCCCCGTTCGGGCATCTCCCTTCACAGCCCTGCTCCACCCAGATGCGGTAGGCAGTATCCTCCGCCATTTCATCCGCGCTGCGGCCCTCAAAGTCTCCGAAATCCATCTCCGCAAGCGCTGTGACGATTTCCTGCCGCGCTGCCGGGAACAGGATGCGGGCCGTCTGCCGCGCACGGAGCAGCGGAGAGGTAAAGACCGTCTCCGGCTTAAGTTCCGATCTCCGCAGTTCCTCTTCTCCCTCCCGGGAAAGCGGAACATCCAGTCTGCCCTGATACCGGCGCTGCGCGTTCAGTTCGGTGCGCCCGTGGCGCAGAAGGCAGATCTTCATTTCAGTTCTCCCTTGATCACTTTTGGGATCCCGCAAAATACGCGTACAACCGCATCCGCTCGTCCGGCGAGCAGGCAGGCAAGCCTTCCGGCGCGCTCCCGTGCGGTGCGTTGGGCCGGGTCAAGCGGAATCACGCCCCCGCCGAGTTCCGCGATCGTCACCGCCTCATATTCCGACAATTCGTCAGCCAGCGCTTCAAGATCCTCCCGTTGGGCAGTGAACTCGTGTACGTCGCAGGCGCAGCGCATTTTGAATTCCTCCTCGCCGCAGTGCAGCAGCTTCATCGCGGCACTGCGCTTGCCGCTCCACATGGGGCCGATGATCAGGATCATATTATTCTCTCCCAAAGCTGTACGGCTGTCAGCGCCGCCAGCATCCAAAACTCTTCTTTCACCAGAAACCACCCTGCCAGATCGCCCGAAACGCCTCCGAACTGTCTCACGGCCGTCCTGCCGCAGCGCAGTGCTACCGCCGCCGTAATACAAAGCACGGTCAGAAAGACCCTCAGGCCGCCAAATAGTGCCATTCCTGCCAGGCACATGCACGCCGTGACGAGAAGGATCGTACGCACGCGTTTTTTATCCGCTGCGTCCGCGAAAGTTCGCGCAAGGCTTGAACCTTCGGCGATGGGCAGCACGGTCAGTGCCGCGCCCGACATTGAGCGCGACAGGACAAAGCCAAGACACAGGCACCGCTGTGCTGCCGCCGTCGGTTCCCAGACGCAGCAAAGTGAGAAAAACGCGATGAAATACACGCACAGATGAATGACTGCGAAGGCGCCGCATCGCGGATCACGCAGGATCTCACGTTTTCTTTCGGGGGAAGCATGGCTCGCCAGTGCGTCGGATACGTCCGCATAGCCGTCGAGATGGATGCCGCCCGTGACAAGTGCCGGCAGCACACAGAACCCCGCACCGCGCAGGATCGCCGGGAGCATGAGCGCGGTGCACACTGACGCCCATAAGAGAAAGGCGAAGCCAAGCACCGCACCGACTAAAGGAAAAGCGGCCAGCGCGTAGCGCATGTTTTTTCTGTTCCATGCGAAAGTCGGTACCGGCAGTGCAGAATACATTCCGAAGGCCACTGCCATCGTCTCAAGGATCCACATCAGCCCGGTTCTTCCCCCTTATAGTATTCTGCCAGACCGCAGACGACCTCGCAAACGGCGTCCGCAGACGCAGCCAGTTTCCGATTGACCTCCCCGAGCACGCGCATCCAGCGCAGCGTGCTTTCTTCATAATCAGCCCCGCCCGATCCGACCTCGTTGCTGACAAGCACTAGGCAGCGGCTGCGGCGACGCAGCGACTCCACACCGTGTATGACCTCCTCAACGGCGCTCTCTCCGCTGCCTTCCGGAGCAAACATCTCATTGGCGCAAAGATTGCCGACATCCTCCAGCAGCACGGCACAGTCGGGAGGGATCTCCGTATTTGAAAGGTTAACATAACATTCTACTGTTTCAAATCCGCAGTCTGCGCGCTGTATCCGATGCTTTTCGATCCTCGTTAAAGCTTCTTCTCCGTAAGGCTGCATCGTTGCGAGGTACACGCGTGGTGCGTTCCCCGATAGTTTACATAATATTTTCTCCGCATAGGCGCTTTTTCCACTGGCCGCGCCGCCGCACACCAGAACCATCACAGGTATTTATACGGCTCAATGCCGCCCTCCGCAAAAGTATAACCTTCTTTCCATACCGCGAGTGCCATATCCAGCAATGGCATCGCCGCGACTGCGCCGCTGCCTTCGCCGAGACGCATCTCCGCCGTGATCAGAGGCTTTTTCCCAAGTTCCTGCAGCAGCAGTGCCCCTGCGGGCTCCGCAGAGACATGGCTGGCAATCATTGCTTTTCTTGCCGCCGGGCAGAGCCTGGCCGCACACAGGGCTGCTGCCGCGCTGGGAAAGCCGTCGATCAGTACCGGAACATTGTAAAGCGCGCCGCCGAGAAAGATACCGCACAGGCCCGCGAGATCAAAGCCTCCGAGCTTTGTGAGCACGTCCAGCGCGTCGTCCGCGTCCGGGCGGTTGACCTTGATGCCGAGACGGATCGCCCCGATCTTGCGCCGCAGCCCCTCATCGGACAGACCCGCGCCGCGCCCAGTCACCTGTTCGGGATCACGGCCTGTCAGCACAGCGGTGACCGCAGATGACGTTGTCGTGTTGCCGATCCCCATTTCGCCGGCTGCCAGCAGACAGATTCCTCTTTCCGCCTCTGCGCGCACCAGCTCCGCACCTGTCAGAACGGCCGACTCCGCCTGTTCGCGCGTCATGGCCGGCCCTTCGGTAAAATCCCGGGTGCCATTGCCCATGCGACAGTTCAGTACGCCTTCACAGCCCGGGAAATCCCGGATCCCCAGGTCGACGGGTATAACGCGGCAGTCCGCGCGCTCAGCCATCCGGCATACAGCGGTACGTCCGCGAGCCAGGGCACGGGCGACGGAGGCGGTCACGTCGCTGCCCGTTTGCGTCACGCCCCTCGCAACCACGCCGTTGTCCGCACAGAGCACAAGAACGGTGCGCGGTTTAAGTGTGAGCCCTTCGCAGCCTTTCAGAGCAGAGATATCACAGATCGCTTCTTCCAGCAGGCCGAGGCTGCCGAGCGGCTTCGCGCAGGCATCCCAGCGCTTTTTTGCTTCAGTTCTCGCCGATTCGTCAGGCGGTTTGATCTGTGCTATTAGTTTACATAATTCCATTTCTGCCCTCATATTTCTCCGCCGCACAGACAAAGCGTTCCGCCGGCACAGGATCTCCTGCGAAATACAGATGCGGGAACGCGGCATAGAGCGCTGCGCCTGCGAAGCCCCCGCGCCATGTCCTGCCGCTCAGCGGCTTTTCCAGCGTGAAGGATTCACCGTTGTCTGCTGTGTCCCAGTGATGAAATTCATGGACGGGATAGCTTTCTCCGGCACGAAACAGCAGGCTGTCTTCTTCAGCGCGCAGCGTCGCATATCCAAAGCGAACCGACCGGCCTGTGTCCGCCGCCTCCCCCGGCAGCATACCGACCATGGGGTGCCTTTCCCCTGTCAGATCCCGAATGGCGGCACCGAGCCACAGAAAACCTCCGCACTCCGCCACGGTGGGAAGACCTCCTCTCACCGCCTTCTCGGCGGCGCGGAGCATAGCTGTGTTTTCCGAAAGCTGACGCGCATAAAGCTCGGGGTAGCCGCCCGGCAGATAAAGCCCCCCGATGCCCTCAGGCAAGGCCACGTCATGCAGGGGGCTGAAAAATGCGATTTCCGCACCATGTTCTTCGAGTGTCTCCAGTGTTTCCGCATAACAGAAACAAAAAGCCTCGTCCCGTGCCACGGCAATACGGCAGCGTTTTTTGCACAACGCCCTTTCTTCCCGCGCGTCAGGTTCCGGACCGCAAAAAACCGTAAGCAGACGCGACAGATCGACGTTATCCTCAAATGCGCGTGTTAGAAGCCCCAGCCGTTTATCCAGGTCCTCGATCTCACCTGCGGTCATGAGGCCGAGATGCCGGCTTTCGATTCGCGCGGAGTCAAGCCGGGGCAGGCAGCCGAACACCGGCAGTCCCGTCTCGCTTTCGAGTGCCGGGGCGAGCGTCCGGCACAGTCCGGGCGGGCATTCGTTCAGGAGCACGCCCGCGATATGGCTGTCCGGGCGAAAATCCAGCAGTCCGCGCAGCTGTGCCGCAAGCGTCAGGCCCGCCCCGCGTGCAGGCAGTACCAGAAGCACAGGAAGATCCAGCGTATCGGCGAGTTCCCAAGCACTTGCACGCGTGCTGATCCCGCCGAGGCCGTCGTAAAACCCCATTGCCCCCTCGACGACCGCAGCACCGTGTCCATTGCAGGCGTGGGAAAAGAGAGCCTTCACCCGCTCCGTCCCGCTCAGAAACAAATCAAGGTTATGGCTCTCCACACCGAGCACAGCGCGATGGAACATGGGATCGATGTAATCCGGTCCGCATTTGAAGGCGCAGGGTTCAAATCCGCGCCCCCGGAGAGCCTGCAGCAGCGCGCAGGTCACCGCGGTCTTGCCGCAGCCCGAGGAAGGCGCAGCGATCAGGAGCCGGATCATGTCATCTCCTCCCGGCAGACCGTGAGCAGGAAAACCGGGTTGTTTGCCAGCAGCAGATGGTGTCTGCCGCCCGGTGCGGCACGGCTCACCGCGATCTGGGTAACTTCCGCTTCCAGGCTGTGCGCGGCAAAGACATCCAGCGCCGCGGTCAGCGTTTCGAGCGAAACAGCCGACACGCATAACCGTACAAAGGGATTTTTCCTGAGTGTCGCGTCGATGATCCCTGCGAGGCAGCCGTCGCTGCCTCCGATGAAGACCGCGTCCGGCACAGGCAGAGCCGACAGTGCCTCCGGCGCTCTCGCGCATACAAGGCGCAGATTCCATGCGCCGAAGCGGGCGCGGTTCTCGCTGATCAGCCTGCAGGCCTCTTCCCTGTATTCGACGGCATAGGCCCTTCCCCGACGTGCGGCGAGGGCGAGCTCCACCGATACGCTGCCCGTCCCCGCGCCGACGTCCCAGACAGTATCGTCCGGTCTGACCCCAAGTTTTGCCAGAACGACGGAACGTACTTCCTGTTTGGTCATCGGCACCTCGCCTCGAAGAAAAGCCGCGTCCGGGATACCGCCGGTACGCTCACACGGATGCGGGGCAGGACCGGCCAGCAGCACGGAAAGCGGGGCAAAACTCCGCTCTGCGCATTCTGCCGCCGTCATAACCGTGACACGCTCATCGGCATACGTGAGCCGTTCCCCGACCGTGGCCCGCAGTGCGCCGAGTCCCGATTCCGTAAGCGCACGACAGATAGATGCCGGTGTACTCCTGCCGCCGGTAAGAAAGAAAGCCGGTCTGCCCGACATCAATGCTGCGACCGGGTCGCACTCCGTCCCGTGAGCAGAGCAGAGCATCCAATCCTGCCATGGCTCACCCAGTCGCGCCGCCAGCAGCTGCGCGCTGGAAATGCCCGGCAGAACATGGCAGTCCATCCCTGCTTCCCGCAGTAATGAAAGCAGCCCGTCCGCACCGGAATAAAAGCCAGTGTCGCCGCTGAAGACAACACAGGGATGCTCCGCGTCCGACTCCCTGAGCCTTGCGAAAAGCTCCGGGGCACTTACAGCCGCGATGCGTTTTTGATTTGGGATATTCGGAAGGTTTTCGAGCAGACGCTCCGCGCCGAGCACAAGCTCCGCCCGCTCCAGAACCTTCCTCGCCTCCGCGGTCAGGCTTTCACCCGTTCCGCCGCCGAGGCCGGCCAGTGTTACCTGCATGATAGTAAGCCCTCGCAATATCTGACGATCTCTTCACAGCTTTCTCCGTTTTCCTCCGGACGGCGCAGGAGGATCAAGCCTGCGCCGGTCTCGCGCGCCGCCGCGGCCTTCTCGGGAAAGCCTCCCACCGTGCCGCCGTCCTTTGTCACTACCCAGGCCGCTCCGAGCTGTCGGATCAGTGCTGCGTTCAGTTCTCCTGTAAAAGGCCCCTGCATGGCGATGATGTTGCGGTGTGGGATCCCCGCGGCCTCACAGGCGGAAAGTGCCTCATGTGAGGGCAGCACACGCGGACAGAGCCGTCCCGGATCCAGATTCCTGAACGCCGACAGTTCCTTTGATCCGATCGCCAACAGGATCTTCCCCTCAGTGCGGGAAAGGTATTCCGCCGCAGCCGCCGCGTCCGGAACAACAATCGCGCCCTCTGTATCGCAGGCGTCCCGCAGCAGTCTTAGATACGGTACTTTGGCTGCAGCACAGGCCTCACGGATGTTTTTCGACACGATCGCGGCGTACGGATGTGTAGCGTCGATACAGAGTTCAAAGGCCGGCAGCAGCATCTCCATTTCCTCAGCATTTTTTCGGCCCGTGAGTACGCGGATACCGCCATATGCGCCCTGTTCTTCGCTTCCGTATTCGGTCGCGACGCAGACCGTTACCTCCGCGCCGAGGTCGGCAAGACGTCTTGAGAGCCTGCGTCCATCTGCAGTCCCGCTGAAAAGCAGGATCTTCATATTCGGTACCCCCTCGGCGTGACCAGCCGCCCGTCGATCTCCTTTGTCGTCGAGGCTCCGACGAACACGGTCGTAAACATATCGACTTCCGTATCCCGCAGTGCATACAGCGGCAGCAGCTGCTTCTCTTCCCCTTCGCGGCCGATGTTCCGGACCCGGCCGCAGGGCGTTTCAGCACTGCGGAAGCTCATCAGAATATCGCAGGCCCTCTGCAGGCGATCGGCACGTCTGCGGGACGAAGGGTTATAGAGCACGATAGCGAAGTCCCCTTCTGCTGCGCAGCGCAGGCGATTTTCGATCTGTTCCCACGGTGTCAGAAGATCGCTCAGCGAGATCACGCAGAAATCATGCCCCAGCGGTGCACCGAGCAGCGCAGCGCCGGAGAGCGCCGCTGTCACGCCTGCGACGATCTCGACCTCAACGCCCGAATAGTCCGGCAGCAGCTCCAGAACCGGCGCCGCCATGCCGTAGACGCCGGCGTCGCCGCTGCACACCAGTGCCGCCGTCCTGCCGTGCCGCGCTGCTTCCAGCGCGTACCGGCAACGTTCGATTTCCTGCTTCATCGGTGTGGAAAAAAAATCCCTGCCCGGAAACAGCGGCTCGATCAGTTCCAGATAGGCCGGATATCCGCAGATCAGCTCCGCCTCATTCAGCGCGGCGTGCGCCTGCAGCGTCATGCCGTCAGGTTTCCCCGGTCCGATGCCGACCACATAGAGCTTAGTCATTTCTGATCCCCCAGTCCAGCTGCGGCATTCGCTGCGCGAGTGCAAAGGTCACTCCCTCTCCCGCAAACTTTTTCAGAATCAGTTCCCCCTGTGCACATTTGACCGCGGCGCGTTCGCAGACGTTATCCACACCGGCCGCGTGCCTGACGAAGTCCGACGCGCTGTATGCGCCTTCAAGCGCCTCGAGTTCCGCTGCAGAATAGAATGCCAGCGGCCAGCCGTGCGTCTCGCAGAAGGCTTCCAGTCCTCTCTCGCCGCGCTTGAGATCGATGCTCGCAGCGGTATAGATTGCCTGTGGGACAATATCTGTCTCTTCACAGAGCGCGGCAAAACGCTGCTCCAGTGTCTCCTGTCGAATGCCTCGCCGGCATCCGATGCCGAGCGCCAGAACCGGCGGCACGAGTGTCAGCGCCTCATGTACCCGAACATCTACCCACACGTCGGCGTCGCCGCTCTCTGTAAGGCGCACCCCTTCCGGGGGCTTGCCCCCGATGGGAAAAGCGGAACGAACATTAATGCCCTCGCCTTCGAGAAGGCGCAGGGAGACCCTCTTGATCCGCCCCGGGTCTGCAACCGCCATTCCCTGCTTACGTGCCCAACTGTCGAAAGCAAAGACGCCGCTGCGGTCAGTCGCGGTGGTAATAACTGCCTCCGCGCCGCAGACATTCCCAATCTCTTCAGCCAGTTCGTTCGCCCCGCCGAGGTGCCCCGACAGCAGGACCACTGCGTATCGGCCGCACTCGTCCAACGCCACGACGGCAGGGTCACTCGCCTTGCTCCGGATATACGGTGCAATGGCACGTACCGCGATGCCCGCTGCGCCGACGAAGACCAGCGCACGTTTATGGAAAAATGCCCAGGCTGTCCAGTCGCTCAGCGAAACGCCGTCGCGCGTGCAGGAGACCTCGCCGCCGAGCGCCGTGCAGAGAGTCTCTGCCAGCGCGCGGCCCTTTTTTGTAAACGCAAGCCAGCCGATCTCTCCGTTATTCATCGTTTTCCCTCTCGGAAACCCGTCGTAAACGACGGGTCATAGAGCTTGCTTTTTTCATAGGGAGCATCCAGAAAGTCACCGACAAAGATCAGTGCGGTTTTGGTGATTCCCGCTTCCGTGCCTGCCCGCGCAAGCGTTGCGACCGTACAGCGGACACAGGCCTCGTCCGGCCACGTTGCCTTATATATCAGCGCCGCGGGCGTTTCGGGATCACAGCCGCCCGCGAGCAGTTCAGCCTGCACCTCAGACAGCATCCCGGCAGACAGGAAAAGGACCATTGAGGCATGATGACGCGCAAGATCGCGCAATGCCTCGCCCTCCGGTACAGCGGTACGCCCTGCAAGTCGCGTGACAATGAGACTCTGACTGACGCCAGGGAGTGTGAATTCCGCGCCCAGTGCCGCCGCCGCCCCAAAGAGGCTGCTGACCCCCGGCGTCACGTCAAAGGCGATCCCCTTCTCCCGCAGCGCGTCTGTCTGTTCACGCAGCGCACCATAGAGCGAGGGATCTCCGGTGTGCAGGCGCACGGTCGTTTTTCCGGCCGCTTCCGCGCTCTCTATCATTGAAAGTACTTCGTCCAGTGTCATGAGGGCGCTGTTGCAGATCTCGCAATCAGCGCTGCAGTACTGCAGCAGGGCAGGATCGACCAGGCTGCCCGTGTAGATGACGACGTCCGCCCCCCGGAGCAGGTCCGCACCGCGCAGTGTGATGAGGTCTGGCGCTCCAGGCCCTGCGCCGACAAAATGTACCATTACGCCCACTCCTTCAGCATATCATCTGCCTCTGCCGTCGCGCCGAGGCTTCCGTATTGATTGGAAAACAGCACAGCGCCGACACGGAGCCTGCCCGCCGCGCGGCGCAGCAGATGTGCCCGGATCGAGGCGAGCAGGCTCTCCAGCACTTTCTCCTTCAACTCCGCCATGTCCAGCAGAGCAAGGCAGGCGTCTGCCGTCACTGCCCCCATGAGTGCACGGCAGAGATCCCGATCCGCTCCGCACAGCGCCGCGTGGGCTGTAAAAAGCTCTGCGCGGCAGTCGGCCTGCCCGGAATGCGTGTTCATTATACCGCCCGCCAGCTTGACGAGCTTGCCGATATGGCCTACAAGCAGCAGATTTCGAAAGCCCTGCGCCGATGCCGCATCCAGTGCGTCTCCGATAAAGTTGGAACACTTGACGATCGGCACGCCGCACCTGTCCAGCCCGATCTCCTGCAGATAGGATGTACCGTAACTGCCCGGCGTGAGGATCACGCGCTGCCCGCCGAGGGCGGCCGCCTGTCGTAATTCGAGTTCGATGGTATCGATCAGTGCCCGCTCGCTCATGGGTTCGACGATGCCGGAGGTGCCGAGGATGGAGATGCCGCCTTCGATCCCAAGCATTGGGTTGAATGTCTTCTGGGCCAGACATGCGCCGTCCGGCACAGAGATGACGATTGAGAGCCCGCCGGCATAGCCGAGTTCCTCGCATACTTCCTCCACTGCCTGCCGGATCATGCGGCGCGGTACGGAATTGATCGCCGCCGCGCCGACCGGCTGATCCAATCCCGGTCTGGTCACACGACCCACGCCCTCCCCGCCGTCGATCGTGATGCCCCGTTCCGACCTGTGTGCTTCCGCGCGGATCAGACAGCCGTCCGTCACATCGGGGTCGTCGCCCGCGTCCTTTCTTACAGCGCAGCGGGCATCTTCTCCGTCCAGGACAGCCTCGGCGGGGATGAGTTCGACCATCCAGCCCCTGGGGGTGACAAGCCGCAGGCTTTCAGGCGCCTTTCCGCTCAGAAGCAGCCGTACGGCGCCTGCTGCGGCCAGGGCCGCGCAGCTTCCGGTCGTATAACCGCAGCGCAGCAGTTTTGCGCCGCTGCGGATGTAGTGTTCAAACGCCATTTTCTTTTCTCCCGGCCAGCCCGGCGATTTCCGGCCACCGCGCGAGCAGCCTCTCGTAGTTCTCCCGCCGGTGCGGGAAAGCGCAGTTTTCGCAGCTTTTGATGCCCTTCTCCGTGTATCGGAAGTTCCCGCCGCAGTGTTCTCCCAGGGCATAGAGAGGGCAGTAGCAGAACAGGCAGTTGAAATCCTTCTTCTCCACGCCTGTGTGGCAGGGGAAAAAGGGGCAGTCCCGGTTCTGAAAAAAACGTTCGTCGCCCGAAGTGCCGAAGAAAGCTTTGTAGCTCCCCGGCTCCATGCCGTAAAGCGTTTCAATATAGCCGTCGGTAAAGATTTCCTCCGGCCTTCCGACTCGGTCTACCGAGCCGTTGCGGACGCAGAGAACCGTGTCCGCAACACGCGCGGCGCAGTCGATTTCATGCAGTGACAGCACGACCGCAAGCCGTTTTTCTTTTGCGAGCTTTTTCAGTGTTGTCAGAAACTCGACCTTGAAGCGCACGTCAAGGAAGGAGGTCGGCTCATCGAGCAGCAGCACCTCCGGCTCCTGACAGATCGCCCGGGCAAGCATCACACGCTGGCGCTGGCCGTCGCTGATCCGCTCGAAACTTTCATCTGCGAGTTCGGTCACATGGACAAGCGACATTGCTTCCCGGACGACCGCCCGGTCGTGGTCCGAGAGGATGCCGAGCCGTCCCGTATAGGGATAGCGGCCAGTTGCCGCCACTTCGGCACAACTCATCAGTTCCGCCCGCGCGTGCTCTGTCGTCACGATGGAAAGGCGCTTTGCCAGTACGTTCTCCGCCATTGCTGAGAGCGTTTTCCCGTCCAGCAGCACTGCGCCCGCCACAGGGTCAAGCCGCCGCGCCAGGGTCTTCAGGATTGTCGATTTGCCCGCTCCGTTGGGTCCGATGAGCGTCAGGATCTCCCCCGGGCGGACCGAAAACGTAAGATCCTTCAGCACAGCCTTCCCGGTATAACCTACGGCGAGATCTTCGGTATGCAGAATCATTTCATTCATTGGCTCCCGCCTTTCTCCGCATCAGCATCCAGATCACGACAGGCGCGCCGAACACCGCCGTAACGGCGCTGATGCTCAGTTCCGTCGGTTGGAACAGCGTACGGGCAAGCAGATCGCAAAGCAGGCAGAAGACCGCGCCGCCGAGAAAACAGGCCGGAATCATCACGATCGGTTTCGCGGTCTTAAACAGGCTTTTCATCAGGTGCGGTGCCGCCACCCCGACGAAGGAGATCGGCCCGGCAAAAGCCGTCACGCAGCCGGAGAGAAGGCTGGAAAGCAGGATCATCTCCAGCCGGAGTCTCCGGAGATTGACCCCGAGATTTTGTGCATAAGCCTCGCCGAGCTGCCAGGCTCCCATCGGCTTGGACAGCAGGAAGCTCAGTGCAGTGCCCGCAAGCGTCACCCATACGATTACCTGCACATGCATCCAGGAGATGCCGGAAAAGCTGCCCATCGACCAGTTGTGGAGATTGACGATGTTCTGGTCGTCGGCAAAGGTCACGGCAAACTCCGTGACTGCACTGCAGATATAGCCGATCATCACCCCGCACACCACAAGCAGTGACATTCTCTTGACGCGGCCGGAGAGAAGCAGGATCACACCCATACAGATCATGGAACCGCAGAATGCCGCCCCGATCAGCGCCGCCGAGCCGAGTGTCCGTCCGCGGGTGAGAGCAGAGATCAATGTCAGCGCCACCGTGAGCTTTGCGCCGGATGAAATACCCAATACGAAGGGGCCAGCAATGGGGTTGCCGAAGAAAGTTTGCAGCAGAAACCCCGACACTGCGAGCGCTCCGCCAAGAAAGGCCGCTGCCAGCAGCCGCGGCAGACGCAGTGTCCAGACGACGCGCGCGCTGCTTTCGACATGCCCCCGTGCACGCAGAACTGCCAGCAGTTCGTCCGCCCCTACCTGTACGCTGCCCGCGGACAGGTTCGCTGCAATGAGAATCAGCAAAAGAAGGAGCAGCAGCCCGAAGGCGAGAACGAAGCGTTCTCTCTGTCTCTCCAAGCTTCTTCCCCTCCCTTAGCACAGTTTATGGAAGTATTTCAGCACGGTTTCGTCTCCCGTGCCGTCGAGGATCTGTCGGAACTCGCCGATCAGCGCGGCGATGCCGCTGCTCTGCTGAAACAGTTCCGCCTCGGTACACCAGACGTTCTCGTTCCGTACTGCCCGGAAGTCGGCAAGCCATTCCGCCCTGTTCAAAAGTGCCTCCAGGCTGTCCGGACTGCCGCCGATCGTCGCGTTATAGAACAACACATCCGCATCTTTGGCTTCGGCATAGAAGCTTTCCGCCTGCATGTTCATCGTCGAACGCGCGTCCGCTCCGTCCCCGCTCGGGATTTTGGGCACATAGACTCCGCCGGCGAGGGCGATACTCGTGGCGACATAGTCCTCCGGGCGCCGCACGTTGACGGCACCGTTTGTGCCGATGTAAAAAAAGGCGGCCGTTTTGCCGGTGCTCTCTCTGGCCATCACCTGCTCCGCCAGCGCCGCCTGCCCGGCAAAGAAAGCTTCAGCCTCCTCCGATCTCCCCGTGAGCAGGCCGTAGAGCCTGATCCACTCCAGTCTGCCAAGCGGGTGCTTCTCATAGCTGGAACGCTCCACCAGCACGGGAATGCCCAGTGCCTCGAGCTGTTCCCGTGTCTCCGGGCTGTGCAGGATCATCGTATTTTCGACGGCCAGCTCCGTTCC
>JAEEGL012275405.1_pt1 | contig 15534 bp, 10 predicted proteins | sample 9134231 | NCBI WGS metagenome assembly JAEEGL01 (sample SAMN16246548, study PRJNA631951) | gut metagenome | biome: gut microbiome; feature: rumen; material: fiber-attached | host: Bos | place: Iran: Karaj | collected 2018-10
ATCGATAATAAGATAGCCCAGCCCCGACTGGGCCCCCACCATCTCGCCGCACACCAGAAACACCCAGGCCGTGCCCAGGGCCAGATGCACCCCGGAGACGATCTGACTGAAGGCGGCCGGAAAAATTATCTTCCAGAAGATTTCAATGCGGCCCACCCCGAAATTGTCCGCCACCTTGAGATAGATCTCCGGAACGCTGCGGACTCCGGCCACGGTGGACAGAAATACCGGAAAAAATGCCGCAATAAAGATAATCACAATGGCCGGAATGTCTCCGATGCCAAAGGCCAGCACAATAAACGGCATCCAGGCAATGGGGGATATGGGACGGAGAAGCTGCACCACCGGATTTGCCAGCCGCCAGAGCGGGGTAAACCAGCCGAACACCAGGCCCAGGATCACCGCCGCGGCCACGGCGGTGAGGAACCCCGCAAAAAAGCGGTACATGCTGAATATGATATGCTCCGTGAGGGAACCGTCGCAGATGATTTCCCACAGTCCCGAAAGAGCTCCCGCCGGGGTGGGAAAGAGAGCCTCGCTGACGCCGCTTAAGGCAGCAGCGCCCCACCACAGCGCAATCAAAAGAGCAAAGGAGGCCGCAATATATCCCAGGGACACCGTTTTTGCAAAGAGCCGGGATCCGGCTTTGGCGAACCCTCCTGAGGCGCCCCTTCCCGACGCTTTTACTGATACGTTACCGGACATTCTTCACTATATCCTCATAAGGAACCGGGGCTTGGGAAAGACCGTAATTCTTAACCTTGGCGGCCAGACTGTCATACTGCTCCTTCCCGATATCCAGGTTATCAAAGTGAATCCATTTAAGAGAGAGCTCCAAAGCGTCCTTAGGCGCCTTAAGGAATTCCCCGGCGAGAGAAATGGCATGCTCATGATCCTGCTCCAGACGGAGTCCGGCCTTCCTGACCCGGGAGAGCAGCACGGCAGCCAGCTCCGGATGCTCCCGGAGGAACCTGCCGCTCAGGGCCAGAGCGCAGCAGATGGAATCAGGCCAGAGATCCTGGGAGTTATAAAGCACGTGCCCGATTTTCAGGGTCACCGCCCGGGCTCCGAAGGGCTCGGCCACGCAGTAGCCGGCGATGCGTCCCGCAGCCAGAGCGGAAGGCATTTCCGGAGGCGGGAGCTCGATAATGTTTATCTCGCTGATATCCACCCCCTCCTTCGCCAGGGCTTCGTTAAGGAGAATGTAATGGGAGGACTGCCTGTGGGGAATGGCAAAGGTTTTGCCCCGGAGATCCTGCATGCTCTTTATGCCGTCAGCGGCCACAATAACGTTGCCGTCCCGGTGCGCCAAAGCGGAGAGATACACGTCCATCCCCTGCTCCCGGGCCTTCATCACCAGCTCCGCCAGAGCAAAGGCGCCGTCCACCCGGCCGGCATTGATGGCGTCAATGAGCTCGGTCCAGGATCCGAAACGGATAAGCTCGATTCTGACATTCTCATCCTGCATTTCCGCGCTGGCGGCCTCAAACGCCGGAAGAGCATGGGTAATGGGAAGATAGGCCACCTTGATGACCTTTTGCTCCGCTTTTTCTGCCGGAGCAGCGGTATTCGCCGCCGGGGCGGCCGGCGTTCCGGCCGCTTCCGAAGTCCTGTCGCCGCCGCAGGCGCTCAGAAAAAACGCCAGAGAGACCGCAATAATTCCTGCTTTTAATGCTTTCATGTAAAAATCCTTTAAGTTAAAGACCGGGATCCTCCGAAGCCTTCTCATCTCAGGGATATTAAGCTTCAGAATGCCGTTCCCGGCCGGCAAATTACTTCAAAATCACCCGTTTTCCGCAACTGATTCCGCGGGACTCGGCTCTCCCGGAAGAACCGCCTCCGGGACGGGCCAGCCCAGAGCGCGGCGCTTTGCAATCATGTCCTGCACGATCCGGAGCCCCAGCTTCTTGGGATCCGTGTCCACATGCATGACTGACTTCAGGGTTTCCCGGGTGCCCTCCTTCAGAAACTCAATGACATTCCGGGAGCCGTAGATGGGAGCTTCCACGCAGTGATACGAGTTAACCCCCATGAGACGGAAGGCCAGAGCCGCATTAATGCCCTTCTCATTGCTCCATTCCGGAGAAGCGAAGCCGTAGGGCATTTCATGGATACATCGGCCGGCGGCTCCGGCAATGCCCCCCAGAATGCCCGAGGATCTGGTGTTATCGATGCATTCCCCCACATGCCATACCGGAGGAAGATCCGGCTCCAGAAACTCCCGGAGCCGAGGGCCGGCCTTGGCAATGCCGCTTTTGGCGCAGTACCCCAGCTTCATCAGGGGGAAGGAGGCGCAGCCATTGGAAAGAATGAGCACATTGTTTGCCAGCAGCACATCTGCCACGTCAATGATGCATCTCTCATACACCACCCTCGGGTTGTTGCACCCCACCATGTTCACAATGCCCAGAATGCGGCCGTCCTTCAGGGCCTCCAGCACGGGACCGAAGCTTCCGAAACGGCGGCAGACGTATTCCACGGAAAACCCGATTTCCGCCTCCACCTCGTAAGAGGGAATGTAAACCGGAATCCCCCGGCGGGATTCAAAGCTTTCGATAGCCCGGCGCACAATGCGCTCCGCCAGCTCCTTTGCCTCGGCAATATTGGAATGCCGGTGATCAAACTCAAACCGTTCGGCCCCGGGCAGCCGGGCGCTCTCAGAGGTGGTAACCACCGCCGTCCGGAAACAGCGGGCCACATCCATAATGGCCGGATAAACATCCTGCACATCCGCCACCCAGAGATCCAGAGCTCCGGTGCCCAGCACCAGCTCCGCGGACACCGCATTGGACAGAGGGATCACCCCGGCATAACGGTACATGGCCGCAAGACCGGAGCAGCAGATCCCGTAGAAGCGAATTCCCAGGGCTCCCTTCTCCCGGGCCATCTGCTGCATGGCCTCGCTCTGACCGCATTTCACGATTTCGCTCACCAGAAGCGGGAGATGCCCGTGCACCGCAATGTTCACATACCCCTTCTTAAGAGCTCCCAGGTTCACCATGGAGGTAACCCGATCCCCCACGCCGAACAGGCAGTCGGTGGCAATATTGGCGCCCACCACTCCTGAAAAGCAAAAGGCCAGACCGCAGCGCAGAAACTGCTGCATCACGGAACGCCAGTCCCCGTCAATGCCGCAGCCGGATTTATGATAGGCCTCGAATACCTCGTGGTAGGCGCTGATGGGAATAATGTCCAGCTGCTCCCAGACCTTCCTTCTTTCCTCCGGAGCCAAAGCGGCAATGGTGCGGTACTCCTGATCCGGGAGGGTGCGGGAAAGATCCTCCAGAAGAGCATCGGCCAGATCCGAGGCGACCTCCTCCGTGCTGCGGTTTTCCACCGGAATCCCGAAGGCTGCGGCCACGCTCCTGACCTTGTTTGCTCCGATAACCGGGAGATCCAGCTTCCCTTCCGCCGCCCATTTCAGGTTCAGAATAACCTCCCGGGCGTGCATGCCGTGCTGAGCCGCTCCGGCCGCTCCCGAACGCAGCAGGTTCCGGGCCACGATAAGGTCGGCATCAGCGCCGCAGACGCCCCGGGAAGCCTTGGGGGTAATGCGGCAGGGGCCCATGTTGCAGACCTTGCAGCATACTCCGGAGAGCCCGTAGGCGCACTGGGGCTTCTGCTTGTCAAAACGGTCAAAGCAGGTGTCAAAGCCGATCTGCTCTGCTCTTAATATCATGTCCCGCACCGCCGGATCCGGGGTGTGGTCAATAACGTCCTGCTTGGAGGGGAAGGTCTTCCGGTACTCGGTAATCGCCTTGCTGTAGTCCTTAATAAAGTCCTGATCGGACTTTTCGGGATCATCCTCATGACCGGCCTTCAGGATCACCGTCGGGATGCCATGCTCGTCAAAGCCGATAATGTTGCGGTGCGTATGAAAATGCTCCAGGCCATGGGGATGCCCGTGAGAGTGATCATGGGAATGCGGATGGGAATGATCATGATGGTGTTCATGAGCATGGTCATGATCTGATCCTTCAGCAGTCATAAGGCCGGCCCGGGGAGCGGCCCGGACTTCGCTGATCTTCCTGATGTTAAGCGCGCTGCCCGGGGCTGCGGCATTTTCTCCTGTGCTCATATTTACTGTCCTCTCTCCGGCTCTGCGCCTTTTGTCATGATTTCTTTAAAACTGTTTCTGATAACCCTTTTAATTGATACTGCCTGCCCCGGACTTACTTAAGGGCCCCCGCCGGAGTTCCGGCGGGTCTCAGCCGGAAAAACAAATTCATGCCGCCCCAGACGGCCAGAGCCAGCAGAAGCACTGCTCCGGAAAGCTTCAGGTCATCGAGAACCTGATCCGGCGTCATTCCGAGAGCCTCCAAGCCCTCCTCCCTCAAGGAAAACACCAAATCCACTGACCACATCATCATGCTGCCGTAGAACATATAGCACAGAGCAGAAAAGCGGTACTGCCGCTTCCTGTCAGCCATAAACAGAATGGTGGCCGTTAAACCGCATACCAGCATTGCAACTACCAGAATCATCTATCTTTCCTTCTTAAACCGTCTCTTAACTGCTTTCTTTAACCTGTTTGAGCCCGTAAACCTCATAAGCCCCTTTATCTTGAAAATTCCAGCCCGCGTCCGGCGGCAAAACGGGAACCCGCCGCCTTGATAAGCTCGTAGGCCGCATAAGACAGAGTAACCAGAAGAGCCATGGAAACCCCTGCCGTGCTCATTTCCTCCAGCATCACCGCAGTATCCTCGGGGCTTTGCATGGCCGTGATAAAGGGGGGAGCAAACATGATTTCACCGTGCCAGATATGCTCCAGAGCCAGAAGGAGAGAGCCGCCGTAAAGAAGGTGGGAAAGCCGGGTTAAATGATGGGCGAGCTTCTGAGAAAAACTCCTCTTCTCATCATGCCTGTCATGCTCATCATGGTGACCTCTCTTCAGGATGAGAGAAACCGCTGACAGCGCTATGGCCTCAGCACCGGGAACAAAAAAGCAGCACATAGGAATAAGTCCTCGCAAATAAAGATCCCGAAATGATAAGGATTCCGGGAGAAAAAGGATGATCGGCAGGCGCCGGAATATTCCGGAACCTTCCGGAACGGCGTTTGAATTACCTACCTAGTTGTATGGTGGGTAATATAACCAAAAAATGAGATCTTTACAACAAAATTCTGCCGCCTCCCGCAAAATCACCCCTTTTTGGGGTTCAGAAGCTGCCGGAAGGGACTTAATGACCTGACAAACGGAGTTTCGCAGCAGAAAAACAGCAAAAAAAACGCTTCCGGCGGATCTGACAGGGGTTTTCAGAAGGGATTCTGTTCAGATCTGCGCAGAAAAGCGGCGAAACCGGAGCAAAAAATCCCCGGCGGCGCCAAATATCGGAAGTATTTTGTACATTTAACCGGTTTTGCAAATTATCCTTTTACGCCGGGACGAAATTTCACATAAAATGTGAAAAGGGTTCCGCGGAAAAAAGAGCTGACAAAAGAGATGACAGGAACCGGACGCCTCAAGGAAGACCGGCCTCCGGGCCGTTTCAGCTGAGCTCTGCCCTGCTAAATCAAGGATCTACACTGAGTCTATACTAAGATGAGCGACGACGTACTTTTTTACAGCCAGGAGCAATTGATTCCGGATCCGGCCAGAGCCGCCCGGCTGCTTCTGACTGATTCCATCACCAGAATTGTCATAGTCAGGGACAACGCGGAGCTCCGGGGGCTGATACCGGAGGAAGCGCGTTTTCTGCCCGAGGTGGTCATCGGGGAAGATGTGACCTCCTGCCATGCCTTTCTGGGACTTAAGAACCTGTGTGAAATCTCGTCATTAAACAATAAATCCCATGCAGCGGAGCTGGATCTTCACTATCTCTTCCGGGGCTGCGAAAAGCTGACCCGGATCCCCCATTTCTTTACCGGAAACGTCACCAGCATGAGAGGCATGTTCGCTAACTGCCGCTCTCTCGAGACCATTCCGGAGCTTAATACCGAAAAGGTCACCGATTTCCGGATCATGTTCGAGCACTGCTCCTCTCTGGTCTATCTCCCGGCCCTCAGGGCGCAGCCCGGGGCTGAGGTTTACGGCATGTTCTCCGGCTGCCACCGGCTGGAGAAGTCCCGCCTCGCCGAGGCCAATCCCCGGGAATACCTGGACTTCCTCCTGAGCTCCCAGCGCAATCCCCACAGCATCAAGGACCGACAGAATCTGGACGCCATCGACCGGGTGTTCTCCAGGCTTTACAGCAATTATGAAGAGAACAGCGAGCCCCGGCAGACTGAGAGCGCCCCCGCTGAAGATCTCCCGGTAAACAGCCAGAGCTCCGCCGTCCCGAAAACCACTGACAGCAAGATCAAGGATCTGGCGGAAAACGTCAGCATCCTCCGCCGGAAAATGGATCTCCATCTGCAGGAAAAGGTGGAATCGGTCGACAAGAGAACTTCCCAGATTGAACAGGACATCCGGCGGCTGGAGGATAAGATTGACGGCCTTCAGGATCTCATGACAAAGCTTTTGCAGCAGCTTTCTGACCGGGGGCAGTGATCCCGGCAGCGGATAACAGCGGCCGGAGGAGCAGTCTGACCGGCCGCGGGGGATGCGGTTTCCCCCGGGGACATGGCAGACGCCAGACCAAAACCGCACCTAAAACGAAAAAAACAAACCAAAACAAAGCATAGCCAAACGATATTTATGAAAATAAGCCTGAATGATATTCTCTTCGCCCTGTCATTTGCTCTGGATGCCGTGGAGCACGAGCTTCTGGGAGTAACCACCAATCACGGCAAAAGAGTGGCCCTGCTGGCAGCGGCAGTGGGAAGCCGCATGGGACTTTCCGGAGAAGCTCTTACCGACCTGGCCTGCTGCGCCGTTCTTCATGACAGCGCCCTCACCGAGTATATTCAGGCCCGGGATCTGGCCGCCCGGAATCCCAATGCCGCCGAGCCGGAACGGGATCGGGAGCACTGCGCCCTCGGGGAACATAACATCACCATGATCCCCTGCCGCGGCAATGTGGAAAACGTGATCCTCTACCATCATGAAAACGCCGACGGCTCCGGCCCCTTCGGCAAAACCTGGGACGAAATTCCCCTCATGGCCCGGCTGGTGCGGCTGGCGGATCTGGTGGACGCCCGCTTCAATCTGGATCAGGCGGACAGCAATAAGTTCGACCTGGTGCAAAAGTTCCTGAAAGACCAGTCCGGCATTATCTTCTCTCCGGAAATTGCGGAAATCGCCCGGGAGGCTTTAACCCTGGATTTTCTGAAGACCTTTAACTCCGGCAATCTGGATCAGATGCTCTCTAAAACGGTGCCCTCCCAGGCCGAGGAGCTTTCCCTGGACGCGGTCAGAAAAATCGCCCTGCTCTTTGCCCAGATCACTGACTACAAATCCCCCTTCACCAGCTCCCATTCCCTGGGAGTGGCCCGGAAATCGGAGATCATGGCCCGGCATTACGGCTGGGACGAAGAAAAGACCACCCGCTTCTTTTTTGCCAGCGCCCTCCATGACATCGGCAAGCTGGTGATCAGCAACGACATTCTGGAAAAGAATGCCCGGCTCACCAATGAAGAATTCGCCATGATGCAGAATCATGCCTTCTACACCTATGTGATCCTCAGAAAAATCAACGGCATGAGCGATGTCACCGCCTGGGCCTCCCACCATCATGAAAAGCTGGACGGCTCCGGCTACCCCTTCGGCATCAAGGGGGATCAGCTTTCCCGGGAGGAACGGCTGGTTACCTGTCTCGACATTTACCAGGCCCTCCGGGAGGATCGTCCCTACAAGCAGGGATACAGTCACAGCAAGTCCATCGGCATTATGAAGGGCATGGCCGCCGAGGGGCATATTGACGGCAAACTGGTGGATGACATGAACGAGGTCTTTAAGGTGCGGGAGGAGCATCAGGAACAGAGCGGCAGCGCCGGCCTGAACTCCGAGGATCGCCTCAACGAAGACCGGGAAACCATTAAAAGTCCTTTCCGGGCGAATAATTCCGGAGCCTCATAAGGTTTCGGGAGAAAGGCCGGAGCGGAAGGAGCAGGATTTTCGGGCGCAGTTTTTTCGGCCCCGGTTTTAGTCAGTATATTTGCGTCAGCCGGTGTTCGTCAGGTTCAGGGAAAGCCGGAGCGCTTCTTTGCTTTTTCTCTGGCTGTTTCGCCGCCTTTTCCCGCTGTGTGAAAAGCTCGGGAATACAGGGAAATACTCCTTCTTTTGCAAATTCAATACCGGGAAAAACTCCTTCCTTTACAGATTCAGTACCGGGAAAAACTCCTTCCATCACAGATTAAGTATCGGAAAAAACTCCTTATTTCGCAAATTCAGTACCGGAAAAATCATCCTGATGCTATAAGTTTACCGGAGAAAAAGTGGAGAGTGATATGTTTAAGAGAAAGGCCTGGAATGCTCTTTTGGAATGGAAGAACAATTATTCAAAAAATTACGCCGCAATGCTGGAAGGCGCCAGAGGAGTCGCAAAATCAACCATTGCCGAGGAATTCGCCAGAAAACATTTCAAAACCTACATCAGGATTGATTTTGCGAATATTCCGCGCGATATCCTGCAGATATTTGACGATATCGCCAGACAGGATCTTTTCTTTCTGAGACTTCAGGCCGCCACTGACATTACTCTCTATCCCGGGGAGTCGGTAATTATCTTTGACGAAATTCAAAAAGCTCCCAAAGTACGCCAGGCCATAAAGTATCTGGTACAGGACGGAAGATACAGCTACATTGAGACCGGTTCTCTCATAAGCATCAGGAAGAATGTTTCCGACATTGTCATTCCCTCAGAGGAATACTTCATTCAGGTGTTTCCCATGGACTACGAAGAATTTCTGTGGGCAACCGGAAATGACACCTGGAATGTACTGAGAGAACTTTACAAAACCGGAAAGCCCGTGGGCGAAAAGCTTAACAGAAAGCTCATGAGGGATTTCCGGATATACATGGCAGTAGGCGGTATGCCTCAGGCTGTGGAAGGCTTATGTCAGCAAGAAAAATTTTTCAGAAATCGACATGGTCAAAAGAAGCATTATCAAACTTTATGAAGAGGATTTTTACAAAATCGACACGTACGGACGACTGTCCAAAATGTACAATTCCATTCCGAATCAGCTGAACAGCGGCAAAAGGCGCTATGTGATTTCCGCCGCTACCCAAAAGCACACCACCTTAAAGGATCGGGAGAAGCTTTCGGAACTGGTGGATTCAAAAACAGTACTCATTTCCTGCAATACGACAGATCCCGCGATATCTCTGAGCGCTGCAGCGGATAATGATTCTTTCAAGCTTTATCTTGCAGATACCGGACTGTTTGTTTCGTTATTGTTCAATTCTCAGGATCGTACCGGCAGCAACATATACAGCAAGCTTTTGAGCGACAGCCTGGATGCGAATCTGGGGTATCTTTACGAAAATGCCGTAGCTCAGATACTGGCATCCTGCGGCTATAAGCTTTTCTACCACACCTGGAAGAAGGAGAACAGTAACCACAGCTATGAAATTGATTTTCTGATAGCCGCTCATGCCAAACTCGTACCGATAGAAATCAAATCATCGGCAATAAACAACCACAAGTCAATTACGGCTTTTTCAGAAAAATATTCCGGAAAAGTCTGGCGGGAATACCTGTTCTCACAGCGCGATGTCGGCCATCGGGAACAGCTGATTCTGGAACCGATCTATATGCTCCCTTTTGTGCTGGAAGAGCTTCTGGAAAACCCCGAACAGATCACCGCGCCTCACAAGGTCTGACAGATCCTTGTTCCGCCAAAAACTTTCCCGGAAACTGTGATAAAACTGCATTCGCATCACTATCGGAACGGCAGCCGACATGGGCTGTCATTCCGAAAATCCGCGATTATTCATCCAATGGCAGCCTCCGATGCTGCCACCCTGTTTTTTACTAGACCGCCGCCGACTCGGTGATATCCGAGTAAAACGGAGCACTTTCCCGTCTGTACCCCCGCCTGCCGCGCCGGACTTCCCGGTTCTGCTCTGTTGCCGCTTCCGCTCCCATGCTATCTTCGTTTCCGCGTCCTTAAATCACGGGGTTACCTGGCAGGCTGGAGTTTTTCCAAAGTCACCCAGAGGACAGGACGCACGGTTATTCCTCCGGCATCAACATTCTGAACATTATCATATTTGCCATCAGATCGCACCACTCCGGAATAATGCCGGAGCGCCTCTATTTGTTTCGCTGGTTGTTTACCTGACTGCTTCTCTGCCTTTTTTCCGCTGAGAGAGAGCCACCAGTCCGCATAGCCCTCCGCGCTCCGGCCGCCCTCCTCCGCGGCATAGGGAGTAATCAGGCACCGCCGGGCGGCATCATCAGGGAAATACGCTGCGGCTTCAGCGGCATCCAACAGAAAAACCAGATCCCCGCCGGATCTGCCGGGGGATTTCACCGAGGTTATAAGCTTTCGATCTGCTTCAGAAAACGTCTGCCGCAAAAACTCCCCGTTAAGCCATTTCCGGATATCACTGTTTTCCCAGGTCACCAGGGCAAATCTGTCATGGAAGGGCCGGGAAGCAATGCAGCTTTCGGTTATGATGAGGAGCCTTTCTCCCTGGCTTTTGAGAACCCGCCATTTCAGAGGCCTCGGATTTCTGTTTGTTTCAGGATAGTGTCCGAAGAAAACCGTATCTCCGGGCTCGGGAAAATACCCTCCGGCTCCGCTTGTTATAAGGTCTGCAAGGTGCGGGGCTTCCGGGAGCATGCTCATGATCCGCCGGCATATTCCCGGGGCAGCGCTAAAATTCAGACGCTGGCAAAGGCTATAGGCGTAAAGCGGCTGCTTCATAAGGGAGTAGCTCACAAGAGCGCCGATAAGAAAAGCATATGCCGCCATAATGAGGAAGAGCGTTCTTAAGGAGCGCCGTTTCTGGGCTGCCGCCTTGCTGTCTGCGCTCTTTATTTCTGCAGATGCGTGTTCCGGGGCAAGCGGGATCTCCGTCCGGTCAGGAACCGGGGTTTCCGGATCTGCTCTCCCGGGAGAGCTTTCGGAAAATTCACAGTCCCCGCCATCCTGAGACCGAGGCGGAGGAGGATCCTTCAGGGGGCGGTTTTTTTTGGTCAGATTGAACCTTTTTGCCGGAGCCCTCTCCATGGGGATCGCTCCCTTATCATCTCCGGACTCTTCCGGTATCCCGCTCCCCAGAATATCCTGAAAAATCCCGGACATTTCCGGGGTATCCCGATCCGGCATGCTCCGGAAGAAGAAGCGGAGATCATCCCAGGTCTCCCGGATAAACTGCTCCCGGGAGATCCCGTTATAGCGGCAGTACTCCGGAAGCCGGTTCCGAAGATCCCGGGGATCCTTAAACACCGCACCCCGGAGGGCCAGCATTCTGACGGAGGAAAAGGCGTAGCCCAGCATGTAGGCTTGCTCCAGAAGAGAACCGGAGCTATCTTCCCGGTCCCGGCGCGTTCTTATGCCTTCCAGGATCCCAAAAGCCCGGGAATCTGAAATGACCTCTCCCGCATACATTTCCAGAATCCCGTGCTGAAGCAGCAAGGCCGCTTCATTGATAAACGGGGACGGCTGCGCGGTTCTGAGGCTCTCTCCTGCGGCATATCTGTCAATGCTGACATTGACGGCTTCATTAAGGAGCGCCTCCCCGAGCTCCCGAAGTCCGGAGTACTCCCGCCCGCCCAGGAATACTGACCTGAGTCCCGGGGCCAGCCGGTACATAAGACGCGCAAAGGCAAGATAGTTCTCCGGATCTCCCTCAGACCTGAAGCTTTGAACTGCGATTCTGCAAAGATACTGAAGACGGGGATCCCCGTTCCCGAAAAAATCAGCCAGCCTTCCGGACTGAAGCTCCGAAAGGCCCTCTCCGGGAGAGAGCATCATGGCTCGGACAAGCCCGGTCATTTCGGAATATCCGGTACCGTTAAAAATGTACGGTTTGCTGTCAGACAAATTCATCATCCGGCGTTATTATCTGGCATCAGCGTCAGGCATTGCTTGCCATAAAAGGCAATGCCGTACTTTTTGATGTCCTGATAACCGCTGGCTCTGTAGCGGTATTCGTACTTTTTGTCATCAATCTGTTTAAGAGCTTCCCGGCACATTTTTTTAAAAGCGTTGGGAGTTCCGATCTCGCATTTCTTAAATTCCAAAATGACAGCTTTGCCCTCAAATACTTTACTGAGAATGATGTCTGAGAACCCGTTGCCAGCATCCTTCTCAGATTCCATCTCCACTCTGTTTATCCGGTTTCTGGCGGTTCCTGCAGTTCCGGCGGCAATACCGAGAACGGATGTCATGAACCCGTGATAATACCCCTCGCCGCTCATGGCATCCCGGTTGCTGATAAATCTCATGAGCATGTCATCTATGATATCCTGAACCTTTTTGGCATCCCCGGAAAACAGAGCCTCCAAAAGCTCAGCGGCCCTTTGAGTCCATTCCGGATTATCCTTGCTGAAAATGCTCTCCGCCTTTTCAAGGAAGCTTTGCAGTACCTCTTTGTTAGGAATTTTAATCACGGCTTTTCTGATGATCTCTTTATCGTCAGATGGGGAGTTACTGTTCTTGGAAGGAGCTGATTCAGCCACGTGAGTGCCCTTTGCCACCGTAAAATACCCGGTATGCAGCATCATGGTGGCAAAAGTGTCAAAGCTGGTATTGCCATTTATCTCCGGATAGGCGGTGAATGTTTTGAGGGTGATGGTCTCCGTGCCGTTATGCATGAGGTTTTCTATCCTTTCGAGATCTGAACTGTCGGGATACCTCATACAGATGTCAATAATGTCGTTACCGCTGGAATTTGCCCAGTAGTTTTCCGGCTGGAAGGTGGCAGGATTGTTGTCAGGACGGAGAGCCCGGGACATGAATTTAATAACGCTCCATGGGCACAGCATGCCAGTACCGGCAAAATTGTAGCCGTCATACCACTCTGTAACATCAGGGAGGCGTGTTTCCATCCCGTACCGTTTCAAAAGACCTGCGGTTTCGTCTTTGGTAAGCCCGATAAAGCCGGAATAAATCGTATCATTAATGCCATATGTGTCAAAGTTGTTGACTCCTGTGAAGATGCTCTGATGGGCGATGCGAAGGCATCCGGTGACAAAACCTTTGAAGATGTTCGTATCATTGTCCTTCAGAGCCGAACTAAGGATTAGCCGGATAACATCGAGCATATCGGTGTAGTAGCCGCGCGCTGTGGCTTTTTGCAGGGGAACATCGTACTCGTCAATGATAATTACCGGATCTTTATTGAAGGCTTTTTTCAGGCAATTGGCCAGATCCTTTATAAACAGATTTATAAGGGATGCCATACCTTCGGCAAAGGTACCATCACGTTTAAAAACACGGGTTTTACCATGCTTGCAGTCCTTTATTCTGCGCAGGAACACTGTATCCAGCTCTTTCTTTTTCGTAAGAAACTCAAACTTGGCAGCCTGCTCTGCAAATATACTAACAATCATCTCCACGGCATCCTGGAATGTTTTCCCCTCTACATCCTTAAAAGATATGCTGATAACAGGATAACGTCCCATGTATTCATCGCAGAATGCTTTGTTCTTATAGATAGCGAGATCCTTAAAGAGTCTCTCAGGCCGGCTTCTGTCCTCCGGATTCTGGTAGTTCATTTCCAGAAAACAGGACAGCATGCTCATGGTAAGAGTCTTACCGAATCTCCTGGGTCTCAGTATCAGAGCTACCGCTGTTCCCGAGTTCAAAAGTTCCTCCAGATAGGAAGTCTTATCAATGTAGACCTTGCCTTTACTGATGAGCTTCTCAAAATCAGTCATGCCTATCGGAAAAACATCCCCAGTGGCCGCCGCAGCCTTCTTAGTTCCCATAACCGTTCCTTAAAAGTGTGAATTTTGAATAACATTGTGCTAAAAAAACCGTACCGCTAATCTCGGAGAACGCCCCCTGTGGCAGGGAATCCTCTGGATATTGCTACCTCTGACTATTTGCCAGAAAATGTCAATCAGCAGGGGGGTTACCTTGCAGGCTTCCTTTTTTCGTCATTACTGACAAACAAGAAAGAATGCAAGGATAAAACCAGCATTAAAAGCACAAACACCATTTAGAGTTCTGAACCAGACTCAACTGTTCAGCCTGCGAGTTCCGGCCGGCCCTGCCCCGCAGCAGAATGCCGGCTTTCCTGTATCAGGACAGGAGCTCCAGAAGCTCCTCGGAGGACAGGCTCATGAGAGACTGGCTGTTTCCTTCCAGAATGGACTCTGCCAGATCCTTCTTGGTCTCCTGAAGCTTCAGGATCTTCTCCTCGATGGTGTCCTTGAGAATGAGCCGGTACACGGTGACATTCCGGGTCTGCCCGATGCGGTGGGCGCGGTCAGTGGCCTGGTTCTGCACCGCCAGATTCCACCACGGGTCATAGTGAATGACCGTATCGGCTCCGATAAGGTTAAGTCCGGTGCCGCCGGCCTTGAGGGAGATCAGGAATACCGGGACATCCCCCTCGTTGAACTCATGAACCATGGTGATGCGCTTTTCCTTGGGGGTGCTGCCGGTGATCTTGAAGTAGGAAATGCCCCGGGAGGTGAGATCCTGCTCCAGAAGCTCCAGCATGGAGGTGAACTGAGAAAACACCAGCATGCGATGGCCGCCGTCAATGGCGGTTTCCACGAGCTCCAGGCAGGCCTCTCTCTTGGCGCTCTCCTTGGCATAGTTCTCATATACCAGGGAGGGATCGCAGCAGATCTGCCGGATCCGGGTCAGCTCGGCCAGGATCTTGATCTTGTCCTCGCCGCTGTCTCCGGAAAGCTGAATCATCTTCTTCATCCGCACCACCTGGGCATCATAAAGCTTCTGCTGCTCCCCGGTGATTCTGGTATAGCGCACCTCATCGATCTTGGCGGGGAGGTTCTTAAGCACGTCGGCCTTCTTTCTCCGGAGGATAAAGGGGGAGGTCATGTTCTTAAGCATTGCGATGGCTGCTTCGTCCTTGCCCTTGGTAATGGGGGTCTCGAACTTCTTGTTAAATTCCGCATAGCTGTAAAGGAAACCCGGCATGACATAATCAAAAATGCTCCAGAGCTCGGAGAGGCGGTTCTCAATGGGAGTGCCGGTCAGAGCGAAGCGCGCCCGGCCCTTCACTGACTTCACCGCCTTGGTGTGTCCTGCCTTGGGGTTCTTGATATACTGGGCTTCGTCGATGATCAGAAGCTCGAATTCCAGATTCTGGTAAAGAGCGATGTCCCGGGTCAGGAGATCATAGGAGGTGATAAGGACATCCTTGTCGGAAAGATCGCCGAGATACGCCTTCCGGACAGCCAGGGTGCCCGCCACCGGGCAGGCTCTGATGTCCGGGGTGAATCTCCGGAACTCCTCGGCCCAGTTATACACCAGGGAGGCCGGACAGACCACCAGGGAAGGCTTTTTGGCCCCGGCATCCAGGGAGGCCTTGATCACGGAGATCATCTGAATGGTCTTCCCGAGGCCCATGTCATCGGCCAGAATGCCGCCGAAGCCGGCCTGCTTCACTGTTTCCAGCCACTTAAAGCCGTGCTTCTGATATTCCCGGAGCACGTCCTTAAGCACATCCGCAGGCTCGAAGTCGGAATCCCTGATGGAGTTAAAGCTTCTGATAAGCCGGCG
>JAEEGL012338232.1_pt1 | contig 15533 bp, 13 predicted proteins | sample 9134231 | NCBI WGS metagenome assembly JAEEGL01 (sample SAMN16246548, study PRJNA631951) | gut metagenome | biome: gut microbiome; feature: rumen; material: fiber-attached | host: Bos | place: Iran: Karaj | collected 2018-10
CGGTGTTCTTGATCAGATCGGAGATGCTGGTGACGGCCTGCTTCAGCACATCATCGGCGATCTCAAAGGCATTGGCCAGGGTGACCTTCTGGTCGGTGGCATATTTCAGACGGTCGTTGGGGATGATGAGCAGGGAGTCCACCCGGCCCAGCAGCTCCTTGATGCCGGCATTGGCCTGATCCATGCGGCGCTTGCCCTCGAACTTGAAGGGCTTGGTCACCACGCCGACGGTGAGCACGCCGGCTTCCCGGGCGATCTCCGCCACGGTGGGAGCCGCGCCGGTGCCGGTGCCGCCGCCCATACCGGCGGTGATAAAGACCATGTCCGCATCCTCGATGCACTTGGCGATGTTGTTGCGGCTCTCCTCCGCGGAGCGCTTGCCGACCTCGGGATCGGAACCGGCGCCCTGGCCGCGGGTCATCTTCTCCCCGATCTGGATCTTCTGATCGGCGTTGGAGACGCTCAGCGCCTGCTTATCTGTATTGATCGCAATAAACTCGACACCCTGGGTGCCGGCTTTCACCATTCTGTTGACCACGTTGTTGCCGGCGCCGCCGACGCCGACGACCTTGATCGTTACCACATTCTCAGGACCGGATTCGCTTTTGAAGTCCATTGTCTTGCCTCCCTCTCTATTCTCAGGCTGCACCAATTACAGCATCTTAGATTCGCTATGCTTTATCATAGTACATTTTTCAGTTTGGGTCAATAGGAAAATATGATTTTTGGAAATCTTTTGTAAATATTTTGTAATTTGCAGAGGCTCAGTTGGGGCTGAAATGGGCAGTTTTGCCGTCCGACACGTCGATGACGCCCACGTCGCCCTCCTTCAGTTTCCCCAGGACCGTGACAAACATCCCGAATTTATGCTCCAGATTGTTCCGGGAGCCGAGCACGACCGTGTACTTGTTGCCGTAGCTGAATTCCGGGCTGCGCGGGTTTGCGAAGTTGACGCGGCTCACCTCGGAATAGAGGCCGCGCTCCTCGATCTGGGAGAGCACCTCCGCCACGAAGTCCACCAGCTCCCGGTCCTGGTCCTCGGTCTGCATCTGCTCGCCGATGAGCAGGGTGCCGGGCTGGATGCCCACGATGGGGATGAGCGAGGCGGTCTCGCCCGCCGCGGCCTTGCCCAGCACCTTGCAGTTGCGGTCGAGCGTCCACTGCTCGTCGCCGAGCTCGAGATAGGCCAGCGCCGTGGTCTCCTCGACCGTGATGATGACCTTGTTCGGAAGCTGCCGCTCCACGGAGCCGTTTTCGATGTACGGCAGCTTGGAGTACACGCGCGCGAAGGCGGCGAAGCGGTTGAAGAAGAAGAGGTTGTCGCCCTCTTCGATGTCGATGGCGCGGATGATCTCCTCGTCGGTGTAGTGGGTGTTCCCCTCCACCTGGATATCCGACACGCGGAACAGAAGGCTCATCACAAAGATGACGCCCAGCACCACGAACACAAATACCACCGGCGCGCTGTAACTGCTGCGCCGCCGGGGCTTCATAAAGCCGCCGTGCTTGTCGGCGGGCGGCTGGCTGGAATGGAGGATGGATGCCATCGCTTTCTCCTTTGCATACGCATAGATTAGTGCTCGAGGACGATCCTCGCGCCGAGGCTCTCCAGCGAGCGGTCGAGCTCCTCATAGCCCCGGCGGACGTGCCCCTCGTCGAGCACGACGCTCTCCCCTTCTGCGGCAAGCGCCGCGAGGATCATGGCCGCCCCGCCGCGCAGGTCGGTGGCCTGCAGCGCCGCGCCGCGGAGCCGCTCCACGCCGAGGATCTCGGCCGTCCGGCCGTCCACGCGGATCTGCGCCCCGAGGCGGCAGAGCTCCGGGACCTGGCGGAAGCGCTGCTCAAAGATCGTCTCGCGGATGAGCGTCCTGCCCCGCGCGCGCAGCATCGCCGCCATCAGGAGCGGCTGCGCGTCCGTGGGAAAGCCGGGGTACGGCGCGGTCACCACCGGGCCGACGGGCAGCAGGCGCCCCTGCGCGCGGATACGAAGGGCGTGCTTATTGTTTATTATATCACAGCCCGCCGCATTTAGGAAGTGCAGAAGCGCAGAAATTTCCTGCGCCTCCAGCCCCAGCAGCTCCACGTCGCCCCCGCAGCCCGCCGCGGCGCAGGCAAAGGTGGCCGCCGCGATCCGGTCGGCGGGGACCCGGAAGCGCACAAGGCCGCGCGGCTGAAAGCCCCGGATGCGGATCACGCCGCTGCCCGCGCCCTCGATCCCGGCCCCCATCGCGCGCAGGAAGTCCTGCAGGGCGACGATCTCCGGCTCCCGGGCGGCGCCGCGGATCACGGTCTCCCCCTTCGCGCCGCAGGCGGCCAGCATCGCGTTCTCGGTCGCGCCCACGCTCGGGAAGCCCAGCTCGATCTCCGCGCCGCGAAGCTGCCCGGCGCGGCAGTGCAGCTCGCCCCCTTCCTCCTCGATCTCCGCCCCGAGCTTCCGCAGGGCGGCAAGGTGCAGGTCGATGGGGCGCTTGCCCAGCTTGCAGCCCCCGGGCAGGCTCAGCCTCGCCTCGCCGCAGCGCGCCAGCAGCGCCCCCATGAAGATCACCGAGGAGCGCATCTCCGCCATCAGCTCGTGCGGAACGGCGCAGCAGGAGAGCGCGGCGGAATCTACGGCGACCGTGCCGTCCCGGCGGCAGGCGCGGCAGCCCAGCCGCCGCAGGATACGCAGCGCGGCGTCCACGTCCGTCAGCCTGGGGACCCGCAGCAGCTCGCAGCGCTGCGGCGTGAGGATCGTCGCGGCCAGGATCGGCAGCGACGCGTTCTTGGAGCCCTGCACGCGGCAGCTCCCTTCCAGACGGCTCCCGCCGTGAACGTGCCAGATGTCCATAAAATAACCCCCGTGCATGGAATCACGCCATCCTATGCACAGGGGCCGGTTTTCGTTCTGTTCCCGCTATTTCTGGCACAGCGCGAGGATCCTGTCGCAGATGCGGTCGGCAGCCTCCGGGACGGAGAGGCCGGCCATCGCCTTCGACATCGCCCCGAGCGCCGCGGGGTCGGCCAGCAGGCCCTTCACGGTCTCCAGCAGCGAGGCCGCGTCGAACTCGCCCTCCAGAAAGACCTTCGCGCCGCCCGCCTGCTCCAGCACACGGGCGTTCTTCTCCTGATGGTTGTCGGTCACGTTTGGCGAGGGCACGATCAGCGAGGGCTTCCCCAGATAGGTCAGCTCCGCGAGCGTCGAGGCGCCCGCCCGGCAGAGGATCAGGTCCGCCGCCGCCATGACGCGCGGCATGTCGTAGATATACTCCCGCAGGTCCGCGTTGCACTCCGCCGGCGAAAACGCCGCCGCGTCCAGCTTTTCGCGGACCCCGGCGTAGTCCCGGCTGCCGATCGCGTGGATCAGGCGGAAATCCCTCTGCCCGCGCAGCAGCGGCAGCATCTCGGTCAGGACCCCGTTCATATGCCCCGACCCGAGCGAGCCCCAGACCGAGACGACCAGCGGCTCGGCGGGGTCGAGCCCCAGCTCGCGCTTCGCGTTCTCCCGCGTGTAGGCGGCGAACTCCCCCCTGACCGGCGTGCCGGTCACGGTGACCTTCCCCGGGTCCGGGTAGTGCTTCCGGCTCTCCTCAAAGCCCACCAGGATGCTGTTCACGTGCTTTGCCAGCAGCTTCGTGGTGAGCCCCGGCATGGCGTTGCTCTCGTGCACCAGCGTCGGGACGCCGAGCTTCGCGGCCGCCATCAGCACCGGGTAGCAGACGTAGCCGCCCGTGCCGATCACCGCGTCGGGCCGGAAGGCGCGGATGATCCGCCGCGCCTCCCGCTCGGAGGCCCATACGTTTTTGAGCGTCTGCAGGTTGTGGGCCAGCGCGGCAAGCGACTTGCCGCGGGCGATGTTGGTGATGCGCAGCGGGCGGATCTCATAGCCCGCGCGGGGCACCAGCTCCATCTCCATCTTGCCCTCCGCCCCGAGAAAGAGGATCTCGGTGTCCGGCATCAGCTCCCTGAGCCGCCCGGCCACGGCCAGGGCGGGGTTGACGTGTCCGGCGGTACCGCCGCAGGTAAAGATAAATTTCATGGTATCTGTCTCCTATAATAACGATCCGTCTTACGTCTCCAGGATCTCCCGGGACGCGCTCAGCACGATCCCCATCTCCCCGAGCTGGATCAGCAGCGCGGTGCCGCCGTAGCTGAAAAACGGGAGGGAGATGCCGGTGCAGGGCAGCAGGTTCGTCACGACCGCGACGTTGAAAAAGACCTGGATCGCAAGCAGGGTCGTGATCCCCGCGCAGACGAGGAAGGAAAAGCGGCTGCGGCAGTGCAGGGCGATCCAGTAGCCCCGCAGGATCAGCAGCGCGAATAGCACGAGGATCAGCGCCGCGCCGATAAAGCCCAGCTCCTCGCAGCAGACGGAGAAGATGAAATCGTTGTGCTCCTCCGGCAGGTACAGGTACTTCTGCCGGCTCCCGCCGAGGCCGAGGCCGCTCAGCCCGCCCGAGCCGATGGTATAGAGCGACTGGACGATCTGGTAGCCCTCGTCCGAGGAGCTGGAGAAGGGGTCGCGCCAGGTCATGATGCGGGAGGAGGCGTAGGGAAAGAAGGTCAGCAGCACGAAAAGCCCCGCGCCCGCCGCGCCGAAGGCCGCCGCGAACCAGCCGATCCCGACGCCGCCGAGGAACAGCATGACCGCCCCGACGGCGAGGATGATGACGGAGGCGGAGAAGTGCGGCTCAAGCACGAGAAGCCCGACCACGCAGCCGAGGATGCCCAGAAAGGGCAGCAGCCCCCAGCGGAAGCTGCGCATCCGCTCCCGATAGCGGCAGATCATCACCGAAAAGGACAGGATCACCGCGAGCTTGGCAAGCTCCGAGGGCTGCAGCGTGAGCCCGCCCACGCCCAGCCAGCGGCGGGAGCCGTTGGCCTTCACGCCGATCACCGGCACGAGCGCGAGCAGCACGAGCGTGAGGAGCAGGAAGGCAAAGGCGTAGCGCCGGTAGAAGCCCATCGGCAGGCGGGACGCGAGCAGCATGGCGCCTACGCCCAGCACGGCGAACACGAGCTGCCGCACGAAGTAATAGGCCGCGTTGCCGCCGGTGACGCGCCCGGGATCGTAATAGGCGCGGGGAAAGCTCGAGGAGAGCACCATCAGCACGCCGATCGCGAGCAGGCCCAGCACCAGCAGGAAAAAGCTCAGATCCATCCGGCCCGGCGCGCCTTCGCTCTCCTGAGCGGAAAAGTCGGCGAGGCGGGCGCCGTCATAGCGCAAAATACCACCTCCCCGACGCAATCGATCTTACAGATAGCGGGAATACACCCCAAGATAGGATATGATCGCAAAGACCAGAGATATGCCTGTAAAAAGGACAAAAAGTTCTCTCTCTTTCCACTTTTTCCCTGTCCATCCGCCCATTTCCAGATGGTGGTGGAAGGGGGCCATGCGGAAGACCCGCTTGCCGTGGGAGAACTTGAAGTAGCCGACCTGGATGATGTCGGACAGCGTTTCGATAATGTAGACGACGCCCAGCGTGATGAGGATCAGGGGCATGTCGTAGGCGAAGGCGAGCGCCGCGACCGCGCCGCCGAGAAACAGCGAGCCGGTATCGCCCATAAAGACCTTGGCGGGGTTGAAGTTGTAGACCAGGAAGCCCAGCAGGCCGCCCACCATGGCGGAGGCGAAGATGCCGAGCTGCAGGTAGTTCCTGCCCCAGGCGAAGGTGACCATGACGAAGAACAGGCACACGGGGATCGAGGTGCCGGTGGCGAGGCCGTCCACGCCGTCGGTGATGTTGACGGCGTTCACGGTGCCGACGATCACGAAGGCCGCGAACAGGAAGTACAGCCACTCGGGCATATGGAGGATCCTGCCGGAGAAGGGCACGTAGAGGTTGGGGCGCAGATAGCCGATGGTGCGCATCAGCAGCACGAACAGCAGCGCGGCGGCAAGCTGCAGCAGGAATTTCGCCCGGGCGGACAGGCCGGTATTCTGGTGGCGGCGGATCTTCTCCCAGTCGTCCAGAAAGCCGATGGCGCCGAACACACAGGCGAAGAGCAGCACGAAGATGTGCACGAACTCGCCGTGCAGCATCCCCTCGAAGCCCACCGTGAGGCAGACGAAGGCCGCCGCGAAGATGAACATGACGCCGCCCATCGTGGGGGTGCCCGCCTTGCTGTTATGCCAGGTGGGGCCGTTGTCCTTGATCTCCTGCCCCGCTTTCTGCCGGCGGAGCCAGGGGATATAGAATTTTCCGAAGGCCGTCGAGAAGCAGAAGGCCAGCACAAACGCGCAGATCAGCTTTATCGTCATCGTTCTCTCTCCATCAGCGGTTTTGTCTCTTCAAAACGTCGGCAACGATCTCGCGTTCATCCATGTGGCGCTTCTCAAGGCCTACCACCTGGTAGTCCTCGTGGCCTTTGCCGGCAAGCAATATTACATCACCGGGACGCGCCTTGTCAATAGCCCAGGCGATCGCTTCCTCCCGGTCGCAGATGACCTTTGTTTTCTCCGGGCTGTCCGCCATCCCGGCGAGAATCTCCCCGATGATGGCCATGGGCTCCTCGGTGCGGGGATTGTCGCTCGTGACGATCACGAGGTCGGCAAGCGCCGCGGCGATGCGGCCCATGATCGGCCGCTTGAGGCGGTCCCGGTCGCCGCCGCAGCCGAAGAGGACGATCAGCCGTCCCTCCGTCACCGGGCGCAGGGAGGAGAGCACCTTCTCCAGCGCGTCCGGCTTATGGCAATAGTCGATGAGCACGGTGTAGTCCCCGCCGGTGGGCACCACCTCGAGCCGCCCCTTGACGCCCTTCGCGTCGCGCATGGCGTCGGCGCAGTCCCGGAGGGGAATGCCCAGCGCCAGCCCCGCCGCCATAACGGCCAGGGCGTTGGAGACGGAGAAGCTGCCGGGGATGGCGAGACGGGTCTCGGCCTCTTCCCCCCGGAAGCAGGCGGTAAAGCCCACGCCGGAGGCCGAGAGCCGGACGTCCTTCGCCCGGAGATCCGCGCCCTCCTGTCCGGCAGCGTAGGTGAAGCGCCGGCAGGACGCGCCCGCGAGCATGAACTCCGCCCACCGGTCGTCCCGATTGAAGCAGCCGACCGTGCAGCGGGAGAAGAGCAGCCGCTTGGCGGCCGCGTAGTCCTCCATCGTGCCGTGGAAGTCCAGATGGTCCTGGCTGAGGTTCGTGTAGACCGCGACGTCGAAGTGCACGCCCGCCACGCGATCGAGGCTCAGCGAGTGGGAGGAGACCTCCATCACCACGTGGCTGCAGCCCGCGTCCGCCATCTGCCGGAACAGGCGCTGCAGGTCGTTGGACTCCGGCGTGGTGTGCTCGGTGTGCAGCACCTCGTCGCCGATGCAGTTGCCGTTGGTGCCGATCAGGCCGACCTTCGCGCCGCGCTTCGTCTCCAGCAGATGCTTCATGAGATAGCTCGTCGTGGTCTTGCCGCTGGTACCGGTGATGCCGATGACGGTCATCTCCGCGGCGGGATTGCCGAAGAAGTCCCGGCTGCACAGGGCGAGGCCGAGGCGGCAGTCGTCGGTCTGCACGCAGTCGCGGCCGTCCGCGGGCAGCTCCTCGCAGAGGATCGCCGCCGCGCCCTTCTCCCGCGCCATGGGGATGAAGCGGTGGCCGTCGGAGGAAAAACCCCGCACCGCCACGAAAAGCTCGCCGGGCCGCACCTTGCGCGAGTCGTAGCAGACGCCGGTGATCTCGGTCTCGGGATCGGCCGTGCAGGACAGCACCTTGATATTTTTGATGATTTCTCTCAGTTTCATTGTAAACCCCCATGCGGAAGCCTCCGCGCCGCAACGCACGAAAGCCTCGTGCGCGCGGGGGGATTCCGCATGCCATTCGGCTGCCGCGCGGCGCGGCGGGAATGGCGTGCTTCCCTCAGATTTTTCCCGACGGAAGCGTTCCGCTTCCCTCGTCAATAGATCCCCAACATGGTTTCGTCAGAGTCGATCAGCGTGACCGTGACCACGCTGCCGTGGGCGAGCGCCGTGCCCGCCGCGATGCTCTGCGCGCCGACGCGCTGCCGCCCCGTCTCCCCCACCGGGCTGGCCGTTCGCAGGTACAGCCCGTAATAGGAGAGCGCGTCCCGGGCCTCCCCGTAGTCCATCCCGGTCAGATCCGGGAGGATCTCGGCCTCCCCGGAGGGCTTCGCGCCGAGGTAGAGGATGATCTCGGTGCCCCGCGCGATGGTCTGCCCGGCGGCGGGAAGCTGGTCGGTCACGGTCTCGCCGCTGCCGATGCTGCGAAAGCGCAGGCCGGATTCCTTGACGCGCTTGGCCGCCTCATAGACGGGGAGGCCGGAGAGGGCGGGCGTCTGCACGTCCATGCGCGCCGCTTCTTCCTCGCTCAGGATGGGCTCCACGCCCAGATAAGGCAAAATATCCGCCATCATGCTGCCCACGACCGGGGCCGCCATCTGGCCGCCGCTGACGTAGACGCCGGAGGCGTTGGACGGCGTATCGAGGAACACCAGCACGGCGATCTGCGGATCGTCCGCCGGCGCGACGCCGATGAAGGAGACGATGTACTGCTTGATCCCGGTGCGGGCCTCGAGGCTGACCTTTTCACTGGTGCCGGTCTTGCCGCCGATGCGGTAGCCGGCGACGGCGGCGTTGCGTCCGGTCCCCTCTTTGGGATCGCCCACCACCTGCTCCAGGATCGCGCGCACCCGCGCGCTGGTCTCGGCGCTGATGACCTGGCGGCGCAGGGTCGGCCGCCGTTCGGAGGCCACGCTGCCGTCCGGGTTCAGGATCTGCCGCACCACGTAGGGCTGCATCAGATAGCCGCCGTTGACGCAGGCGGAGACCGCCGTGATAAGCTGCAGCGGCGTGATGGTGAAGGTCTGGCCGAAGGAGGCCGCCGCGAGCTGCGACTGGTTTTTCGGCGAGCAGAAGGTATTCTCGCTCCACCAGATGCTGCCGCTCTCCCCGGCGAGGTCGATGCCGGTGACCGCCGTGAGCGGGTCGTCGGGATCGCCCGTTTTTTCCAGCAGGCCGAAGGCCTCGCAGTAGTCGTAAAAGCGCTCCGCGCCCACCCGCAGGCCGATGTTGACGAAGGCCGCGTTGCAGGAGTGCTGCACCGCCTGCGTCAGGTCCTGGGAGCCGTGGCCCCCGTCCTTCCAGCAGCGGATCGGGCTGCTGCGCCCCTTGACGCTGACGCTGCCCGGGCAGTAGAAGCTGCTCTGCTCGTTCACGACGCCCTCCTCGAGCGCCATGGCCAGCGTGATGATCTTGAAGGTGGAGCCGGGCTCGTAGGTGTCCGAAAGCGCCTTGTTGCGCCATTGGCGGATCTGCGCCTCCCGGCGGAGCTCCTGCCGCTGCTCCTCGTCGGGGCAGGCGTCGATCAGCGCCTGCGCCTCGCTGCTCACGTCGAGGAAACGGTTCAGGTCATAGCCGTCCAGCGAGGCCATGGCCAGCACCGCGCCGGTGTTCACGTCCATCACGATCGCGCCCGCGCCGTTCTGCACGTCGTAGTCGGCCACCGCCTGGCGGAGCTGCTTTTCCACATAGAACTGGATGGTGGAGTCGATGGTGGTCACCACGTCGCAGCCGTCCCGGCCCGGCTCGAACTGCTCGAACTGCTCGAACAGCAGGTCGGTGCCGAAGGCGTTGGTCATGCGGCGGCTGCGCCCGGCGGTCCCGGCGAGCAGCGCGTCGTACTGCGCCTCGATCCCCTCCAGGCCGGTGTTGTCCGTCCCCACGAAGCCGATCAGATGGCAGGCCAGGGACGAATTGGGATAATAGCGCTTGGTGTCGGTCTCCAGACGCACCCCGCGCAGATTGTTTTCGTTTTTGAACGCGCGCACCGCGTCCGCCTGCTCGCGCTCGAGCTTGCGCGCCACGGTCACGTACCAGGAGCCGGTCTGCCCGCATTTTTGCAGCAGCTCGTCGGCGTCGAGGCCGAGGATCTCAGCGAGGCCGCGGGCGATCAGCGCCGGGTCCTCTCCGTAGGCCTGGATCTCCGCCGGGCTCAGATAGACGTTGTCCACCGAGGCGGAGACGGCGAGCGGCTGCCCATGGGTATCGTAGATGACGCCGCGGGCCGCCGCCGTGGGCGCGTCCCGAAGCTGCTGCTCCAGGGCGAGCCGCTCGAAGCGCTCGTGCTCCAGGATCTGGAGCTGGAACAGGCGCGCGAGCAGCAGCGCAAAAAGCGCAACGCCGAACAGCGCCATCAGGCACAAAGCCCTGCGCAGCATCCGGCGGTTCGGCGCGCTGACCGCCGGGGGCGCGTTGTTGACCGGGAACATGGCATCGCCTCCGCATTTTCAAGCTCAGCTATCCATATTCGGCTCCGTCTTTATCCATGCCCGCCTTTATCCGACAGGCGTATCTATCACAACGATCTGTCCCGGGGTGCAGCGCTGCAGCCCCAGCTCCTCCACGGCATAGCGCTCCAGCGCTTCGAGGCTCAGGCGGCTCTCGGCCCTCGCCGTCATCACGGCAATCTCGCGTTCGAGCGCCTCGTTCTCCTTTTCGAGCTTCGCGGCGCGGTCGTTGACCGCGGCCAGCCGGATCGAGCAGAGCAGGCTCAGCACCAGCATCATCGCCGCGGCACAGAGGCACACGGCGCGAAACAGCGTTTCATGGACTTGTCTCAATTGCGCCTTCCCCCTTGATCTGCCCGGGGCGTTTTGAGGGGCTCCCCCTCTTCTTTACGCCGCGCGCCGTGCGGGCGCTCAGACCCTCTCCGCCACGCGCAGCTTCGCGCTGCGGGCGCGCGGGTTCCTCTCGCGCTCTTCCTCGCCCGGCAGGATCGGCTTGCGGCTCACGCTGCGCAGGGTCCTGACAAAGCCGCAGGTGCAGACCGGCGCCTCCCGCGGGCAGGTGCAGCCGTTCTCCCGCGCGGCGATGCCGGCCTTGACGATCCGGTCCTCCAGCGAGTGGAAGCTGATGACGCAGAGCCTGCCGCCGGGCTTCAGCTTGTCCGGCGCGCTCTCCATCATGGCCGCGATCGCCCCCAGCTCGTCGTTGACGGCGATGCGGATGGCCTGGAAGCTGCGCTTGGCCGGGTGCTGCTTTTCCCGCAGGGCGGCGGCGGGCAGCGCCGCCTTGATGATCTCCACAAGTGCCATCGTGGAGGCGATGGGCGCCTTTTCCCTGGCGTTCACGATCCCGGCGGTGATGCGGCGGGCGTAGCGCTCCTCCCCGTAATCCCAGAGGATGCGGTTGAGCTTCTCCGCGCTCCAGGTGTTCACCACCTCGTAAGCCGTGAGCTGCGCCGAGCCGTCCATGCGCATATCGAGCGGCGCATCCTGCCGATAGGAAAAGCCGCGCGAGGCCTCGTCGAGCTGGGGCGAGGATACGCCCAGGTCGAAGAGCATCCCGTCCGCCCCGTCGATCCCCAGCGAGTCGAGGATCGCCGCGGCGTCGGCAAAGTTGCCGTGCACCAGCGTCACGCGCCCGGCAAAGGGCGCGAGCCGCCTGCCGGCGCGCGCGATCGCCGTCTCGTCCCGATCCACGCAAACAAGACGGCCCGTGGTCAGGCGGGAGGCGATCTCATACGAGTGCCCGCCCAAACCAAGCGTGCCGTCCAGGTAAATCCCATCCGGTTTTATCTTCAGGTTGTCGATGCATTCCTGCAGCAGTACGGACACATGCTTCGGCGCATCCATCAGAATTCCAACTCCTCCATGACGGCGGCGATGTTCTCCGGGCTGGTCTCCGCCTCGTACACGGCGCTCCATGCCTCGCTGTCCCATAGCTCGGCGTGGTTGTTGCATCCGACCACCGTCACGTTTTTGGTAAAGCCCGCGTACTCCCGCAGGTTCTGGGGGATCAGCGCGCGCCCCTGCGCGTCCAGTTCGCAGCGGGCGGCGTGGGCGAAAAGCGGGCGCATCCTGCGCTGCTTGACGTAGGGCATGGCGTTGACCTTCTCGGAGAAGAGCTGCCAGGCCTCGCCGCTGTAAGCGCAGAGGCAGCGGTCCATGGACAGGGTGATGAAAAATACCTCGCCCAGCTCATCCCGGAGCTTGGCGGGGATAAAAAGACGCCCCTTGTTATCAAGAGAGTGTTGATATTCGCCTGTCACAGCCCTCGCCCCCCAAATGTGGAAAAATGCTCCATTTCCCACCACTTCAAACCACTTTGCAATCTCATTATAGGGTAGCCCCCGGCAAAAAGCAAGAGAAAATTTTCGTTGTTTTTTGTCATTTTTCTTATACTTGTCGCATGGCACCAAATCTTGTGCCAAGTATAAAAAAATCCACCCATATATCGGATTGCGCCGATATATGGGTGAAAAATGTTAAAAAATAAAAATTCAGTCTTCGATCTCCGGCACGAGGCTGCTCGCCATTTTGGCCGCGGCAGGGGCCTCCTTTTTGGGCTGTCTGGCGGCGGCGCCGCTGCCGGCGTTCGTAAAGGCGCCGTGGGCGGCGCGGACGGTGGCGAGGGAGGCGGAAAGGCTCTCCTCGGTTTGGCGCATGATATCGTCCACGTACTCGCCGGCGATGCGGCGCAGCTCGCTGGACTTCGCCTCGGCCGAGGCGATCATCTCCGCGCTGCGGGCGCGGGCGACGCGCACGATCTCCTGCTCCTCGACCATGCTTCTGGCCTTGTCCTCGGCGTTCTTGCGCAGGGCATCGGCCTCGCGCTTGGCGTTGCCGATGAACTCATCCCGCGCGGCGACCAGGCGCTTGGCCTCGGCGATGGAGCTGGGCAGGCTGTTTTTGATCTCGTTGATGATCTCGATGGCCTTATCGCGCTCGATGATGCACTTGTCGTTGCCGAGGGGCACGCCCCAGGCCTCGCTGACCATGGCGTAAAGAATGTCCAGCAGTTCGATGATGTTGCTGTTCTCCATCACGGTTTCCTCCAGAGCAGCGCTTTGCGCTGAATATCGGCGATGATCTCATTGGGCACGAGCCCCGTCAGATCCGCCCCGTACATCGCCATCTCCCGCACGACGGAGGAGGACAGGAAGGTGTACTTCTCGCTCGCGGTCAGGAACATGGTCTCCAGCTCGGGGTTGATGCGCTTGTTGATGAGGTTCATCTGGAACTCATACTCGAAATCCGAAGCGGCGCGCAGCCCCTTGACGATCACCGCGCCCTCGTACTGCCTGGCGTACTCCGCGAGCAGGCCGGAGGAGCAGTCCACCACCACGTTGGGATAGCGGCTCACCGCGCGCTGCACCATGTCCAGCTTTTCCTCCACCGTGAACATCGGCGAGGGCTTCGCGGCGTTGTTCATCACGCAGACCACCACGCGGTCAAAGATCCGGGAGGTGCGGCGGATGATGTTCAGATGGCCGAGGGTGATCGGGTCGTAGCTGCCCGGGCAGATCGCAATGCTCATGCGTCGGCTTCCTTCGTATACAAACAGATTTTGACCTTGCCGTAACGGTACTCCTTTTTCCGGACGTAGGGCGGAGCCATCTCCGGAAGCTCGGTCTCGCGGCGTGCTTCACAAATAATTATACCACCATCCGACAGCTTGTCAACCGAATTGATGGTTTTCAGCACCGGCCCGTACAGCCCCGCGTCATAGGGCGGATCGACGAAGATCAGGTCGAATTTTCCGCAGGAGCGCAGGAAATCCAGCGCGTCGGTCTGGAAGACCGGGGCGCTCATCCCGCAGGTCCTGAGGTTTTCCTTCACGATGCGCACGCTCTCCCGGTCCTCGTCCACGAACACGGCCTCCGCCGCGCCGCGGCTGAGCGCCTCGATGCCGAGCTGCCCGGTCCCCGCGAACAGGTCCAGCACGCGCCGCCCCTCGATGTCGAACTGGAGGATGTTGAACACCGCCTCCTTGACGTTGTCCGTGGTGGGGCGGATGTCATAGTTTTCCGGGGTCTTCAGCTTTCTTCCCCTGGCAGTTCCGGTGATGACTCTCATAAGGCGACCTTTCTCCCCCTTCCGCCGCAAAGCGGAAGCATGGGCTTTTTATTCTTCCTTGTCCGTCGGGTGGAAATACGCGTACACCTTTTCGGCGGTGTTCTTCGGCACGACGAGCCTGAGCTGCCCGACGTCCGCCTCCCGGATCGCCCGGACGGACTTGAAGGCCTTCATCAGATCCGTGCGGCGCTTGGGGCCGATGCCCTCGATCTCGTCGAGCGTGGAGCGGCAGCTCTCGCTGCGAAGCTGCCGCTGGTAGGTGATCGCGCTGCGGTGGGTCTCCTCCTGGATGCTCCCCACGAGCGCGAACACGGCCTGGTTGCCGCGGATGCCGATCTCCCGTCCGTCGGGGGTGACGAGCGCGCGGGTGCGGTGCCGGTCGTCCTTGACCATGCCGAAGATCGGAAGCGCGATCCCCAGATCGCGCGCCGCCTGCCGCGCGGTGGCGGCGTGCCGTTCGCCGCCGTCGATGAGCAGCAGATCCGGCAGCGGCGCAAACTTCGCGTCCCCGTCGAGGTAGTGCCGAAGGCGGCGGGAGACCGCCTGGTACATGCTCGCGTAGTCGTCCTGCCCCTCCAGGTCCTTGATGCGGAACTTGCGGTAATCCCGCTTGAGGGGCTTGCCGTCCACGTGCACCGTCATGGCCGCGACGATGCCCGTATCGCCGAGGTTCGAGATATCGAAGGCCTCGATGCGGGTTGGGAACGCCTCCAGCTCCAGCGCCTTCTGCAGCCACTCCAGCGTCTTGGAGCGGCGCTGCTGCTGGGTCGTGCGGCGCCGGATCTCCTCGCGGGCGTTGACGGCGGCGCTCTCGATGAGGCGCAGGCGCTCGCCGCGCTTCGGCGTCTCGAGATAGACCCTGCGCCCGGCCGTCTCGCTCAGAAGCGTCTCCAGCTCCTCGCGGTCCTCGATCTCGACCGGGAGCAGAACGGACTTCGGCCAGCCGCCCCGGCGGGCGGTGTAGTACTGCCGCACCAGGTCGGACACCGCCTCGGCGTCCTCCTCCAGCGGCTCGTCCATCATCTCCACGTCCTTGCCCGCAAGGTCGCCGTCCACGAAGTGGAGCACCGTAAAGCAGCTCTTCGCGCCCCGGCAGAAGCCCACCGCGTCGGTATCGGCAAAGGCGGTGGAGATGACGCGCTGCCTGTGCGCGAGGCTCTCGATCGCCCGCAGCCGGTCGCGCAGCTCGGCGGCGCGCTCGAAGCGCAGCTCCTCCGCCGCCTGCTCCATCTGGCCGCGCAGCTCGTCCATCAGCTCGCCGCTCTTGCCGTCGAGGATGAGCACGGCCTGCTGTATGCGCGCGCGGTAATCCCCGGCGCTGCTGTCCTTCAGGCACCAGCCCGCGCAGCTTCCCATGTGGTAATTGAGGCAGGGGCGCTCCCTGCCGATATCCCGCGGGAATTTGCGCGCGCAGTCGGGCAGCAGCAGCGCCTTGGAGACGGTGTTGATGATGTCCCGCGTCTGGCTGCGGCCGCCGAAGGGGCCGAAGTAGCGCGCGCCGTCCTTCACCGCGCGGCTCGCAATGCTCATGGCGGGGTACTCCTGCCGCAGATCCACCCGGATGAAGGGATAGCCCTTGTCGTCCTTGAGGAGGATGTTGTAGTGCGGCTTGTGGCGCTTGATGAGCGAGTTTTCCAGCACCAGCGCCTCGAACTCGCTCGCCGCGACGATGACGTTGAAGTCCGCAACCTTTTCCACCATGGCCGCCACCTTGGGCAGGTGCTCCCCGTGGAAATAGCTGCTGACCCGGTTTTTC
>JAEEGL012683622.1_pt1 | contig 15533 bp, 17 predicted proteins | sample 9134231 | NCBI WGS metagenome assembly JAEEGL01 (sample SAMN16246548, study PRJNA631951) | gut metagenome | biome: gut microbiome; feature: rumen; material: fiber-attached | host: Bos | place: Iran: Karaj | collected 2018-10
AGCGAAGGAACGAGATAATGTTCGCTTATACATGAAAGCAAAAACCCCGAAGCGGCAACTTCGGGGTTTTCTTACACCGTTTGTGCAAGGTGGCTTAATCCTTAGGCTGAGCTGCCGTTACTTTCTTCGATTCAGCCATTTGCTGATAGCGTTAGCGATTACTCCAGCCACTATCAACAAATGTTTACTGTGATTTGTGTTATCCTTTAACCGGATGATCATCTTGGAGGAAAGATATGTTTACAGTACGCTATGTAAGAGAAGAAGATAAGGATTTCTGGTACAGCCTGGACAGGCATCTTCCGGAAGAGGAATTCGATAAGAAAGTCCGTGACAGGCAGGGCTATATCCTCTTTGATGAGGGTGATCCCGTCGGAATCTTGAGATATAACCTTTTCTGGGATAATACGCCCTTTTGCACTATGCTCTATATCAGAGAAGATGTGCAGAACAAAGGCTTCGGAAAGCATCTTATGAAGCACTGGGAAGATGAGATGCGAGATAAGGGCTATAAGATGCTCCTTACCTCTACTCAGGTGGATGAAGATGCGCAGCATTTCTACAGGAAATTGGGGTACAAGGACTGCGGCGGACTTACCATAGACTACCCGGGTCTTGCACAGCCCATGGAGATGTTCCTGAGCAAGGGATTAGATATTGAAGATTGACACAGGAAAGATCTGAGAGTAGACTTCACGTTAATAACTCTTGAAAGGAAACTGTCATGATCAGATTCGCTAACCTGACAACACAGACAACGACAACTACGTACGAGACAGTACTTGGTACTACAGTGCTGTGCGATATCAGGACTCGCGGAAAAGATTGACTTTCAGGAGATCATAACTTAGTTAACTGACCGCTTGTCTTTCTGAGATGAGCGGTTTTTGTTTTAACAAAATTACGAAACGGAGGAACACAAAATGGATTTGCATGACTTTAAGGACGTAGCGGAAAACTATGACCGATACCTTGAGGTAATGTATACGACTGAGTTCGACAAGCACGAGAACTTTCAGGAATTCTACCTGGATCTTGCCAAGAGGTATGGTCAGGGAGGTACAGTCGATATAGCATGCGGTACAGGTGCGGTCCTTCTGTATCTTGCTGAGCGCGGTATAGAGGTGGATGGAACCGACCTCTCCGAGGAGATGTGTAAGGTAGCTTCCGCCAAGGCTGAGAAGATGGGACTTGTTCTTAATATCTATCCTGCGGACATGACCAAGTTCTCTTCCGGAAGGAAGTATTCACTGGCTATAATCGCAAGGAGCGGATTTATGCATCTTCCGTCTTCCGAGCTTCAGATAGCGGCGCTCAAGAACATAAGAGAGCAGCTTCTTCCCGGCGGCATCCTGACATTTAATACTTTCGATCCTTATCCCGAGGTGCAGTCGTTCCAGATGAAGAATACTCCCGAGAGTTACATGAAGCGCCTTGAGTATATAAACGTCAACGGCAACAGGGAGGAGATCTATAATGCCATCTGCTATGACATAGTAACTCAGCATATGTACGGCAACTGGAAGTTCGTCGAGTATAACGATAAGGGTGAGGTCATAGGTGAGAGGGTAAGGCCTCTTCTCATGAGACAGACATACCGTTCGGAAGTTTTCCTCTTAGCAAAGCTCTGCGGCTTCGAAGTAGTTGATATCTATAGGGGCTATAATGGCGATAAGGAAGACCTCAACGATCCGAAGTCAGCTCAAAAATATGACGGTAATCTCATCTGGATCTTGAAGCGTAAGGAGGACTTAGCATGATAAGGGAGATGGAAGAAAAGGATATACCCGAGTGCGCAGATGTCATAAGGAAGTCCTTTAAGACTGTGGCAGATGACATGGGGTTTACTCCTGAGAATGCTCCGTTCTTCACGGCTTTCGCTACTGATGAGAACAGGCTCTCCAAGCAGTTTAACGAGGAGAAGAGACCTATGTATGTGCACATCTGTGACGGTAAGATCGCGGGCTATTACTCCCTGGCATTTCCTGCTGAAGGAGAAGCGGAACTTAATAACCTGGCCGTGCTTCCCGAGTACAGGCACAGGGGACTGGGAAAGGAGCTCCTTGAAGATTCCTTCTTAAGAGCGAAAGGCTTCGGCAGATCTGTTCTTAAGATAGGTATAGTAGAAGAGAATAAGATCCTTCGAAAGTGGTATGAGAGCAACGGCTTCGTGCATACGGGTACCAAGAAGTTCGACTTCTTTCCCTTTACCTGCGGCTATCTGCAGAAGGAACTGTAATACTTGAGTGATATGAGAAGCGGTCGGGATGAGGTTCCCGGCCGTTTCTTTTTAAGACAGAAAACAAAATGCTATAATGCGGATAAGGAACAGGGGAGGGATAACTATGGAAGATACTTTTATCGGTGTATTGATCGGATGCATAATCATACTTCTTGCGGGAGGTATATTGTCATTTATCGGCTTTTTACTTTTCGGTAAATATCTTACTCAGAAGAAAAAGTGTACTGCGACTGCGGTTGGTACCGTGACAGGATATACGCTGGCTGCTTACAGCAAGCTGCTCCATTACCCGATAGTAGAGTTCACGGCTGAAGACGGAAAGAAATACAGGATCAAGGGTCCCGAGTACCGAGTACATTCTGTGGCGGGATCGATAAGTTTCGGTAAAATCGGATACAGGATCGAAGAGAACGATGAGAAGCAGACGGTCTTCGTCAGGATGGGCGCTCTGTCCGATGAATTCCCGTATTCTTTCGGCAGGAATCCTCTTGCGGGCAAGTATCCTAAGGGAACTTCTTTCACGGTATATTATGATCCTTCCCATCCCAAGAAAGGCTACGTTAAGAGATACTGCGACAAGCGCTACTGGTTCTGGATATTTCAAGGCATTGCTGCATTCTGCCTCTTTGTGTGCATCCTTATCGTATTGCTCACCATGTTGTTCGCCTGAATATGAGATACGGATATTGACATGTTGGATCATCCGTGCGATAATTCGATTGTACACAAGTAAATCGAATACAAATGAATTGGAGGAGAGAACAGAAGATCATGAGCAATAAGGATTACGACAGACTGAAGCTTGATAATCAGGTATGCTTTCCTTTGTATGCCTGTTCCAAGGAGCTTGTAAGGCAGTACGGTCCGTATCTTAAGGAGCTCGATCTTACCTACACGCAGTACATCGTGATGATGGTCCTCTGGGAAGACGAAGAGATCTCTTCAAGGGATCTTGCCGAGCGCCTTCACCTGGACTACGGAACGCTGACTCCCGTTCTGAAGAGATTGGAGCAGGCAGATTACATCACAAGAGAGAGGTCTGCTTCAGACGAGAGGACGTTGACTCTTGCTCTTACGGCAAAGGGTAAGGAGCTCAAGGACAAGGCAGTTAAGATCCCGTCCTGCATGGCAGAAGCGATGGGACTTACAAAGGAAGAGTTCGAGACCTTATACAGGCTGACCTATAAGGCACTCGGCAATATGGAATCGCAGGACAAAGGAGGTAAATGACCATGTCTTCGATCTACGACTTTACGGTTAAGGACAGAAAAGGTAATGAAGTTAGTCTTAACGACTACAAGGGTAAGGTATTGCTCATCGTAAATACCGCGACAGGATGCGGATTTACTCCTCACTACGAGCCTCTTGAGGCAATGTATAAGGATCTTAAGGATAAGGGATTCGAGATCCTCGATTTCCCCAGCAATCAGTTCGCGGATCAGGCTCCCGGATCGGACGATGAGATCCATCAGTTCTGCAAGATGAAGTTCGGCACAGAGTTCCCTCAGTTCTCCAAGATCGACGTTAACGGTGAGACTGCAGATCCTCTTTTTGCTTACCTTGCAACTGAAAAGCCTTTCGAAGGATTCGGCAAGGGCCTTAAGAATATAGCTCTCGAGAAGTTCTCCAACATGAATAACAAGAAGTTCGGAGATAAGGCTTATATCAAGTGGAACTTTACTAAGTTCCTTATCGACCGCGAAGGTAAGGTCATCTCAAGATTCGAGCCCACAGTCGATATGGCTGATGTAAGAGCTGCAGTAGAGGCTTTGCTGTAATACCACAAGCTTAATGTAAAACAATACCCCCCGGTGTTATAATATTCATTGGAATATGGAACATCGGGGGTAGTTTTATGGAAGAAAAGAAGATCCATCTGTGTGATTCATGCGGAGGACATCTTAAGATCGATCTTGATCGTCAGGTATATGTATGTCCGTTCTGCGGAGTCACTTATGATTACGCTTATTTCAAAGAAGACGACGTATTGAATATGGCGGAGACATATGAGTCCCGCAAGGAAATAAGTGCGGCGCTGGATGCGTATAAGTTCTATCTTACAAAGGATCCGCATGACTTCAGATCGCTTAAGAAAGTAATGCTTCTCACATACGGGATAACGGACATCAACAGGCTTCGCCGTCCGGATGTGCTGTCAGCGTTCAATAAGGATACAAAAGAGACTGAATGGGTGATAGAAAGTGCTCTTGATAAAGACAAGGAGTACTTCAGGACCATGCAGGAGATCTTCGTGAACGCGAAGAGATATCACAATCTTGCCCCTAAGCTTAAGTCCTTTGATGAGGAGATAAAGGAACAGGAAGATAAGGTCTCAAGGATCAACGGAAATATAGGCGGATGCACTATTACGACTGAGACGGAAAGCGGAATATCGTATCTTGATCCCGATGAAGGAGCAGGTAAAAAGCTGTTCTTAAGCGGAGTAGGATTATCTGTCGCAGGATTAGTATACGGTTTGATCGAGAACTGGATGGGCTGGGTAGTGATCGCGATCATCGGTTCGATCGTCTTCTTTGGCGGCATGTATATCTTTAAGGTGCTTCCCGCAAGAAAGCGGAAGGATGAACTGGAAGAGACAAAGAAGGTCATGGAATCCCGGATAAGTGATATCAAGGCAAAGAGGCAAAGGGTAACAGATGAGCTCGCAGGCTTCATGAAGAACATAAAGATGCTTACCATGAAGCTTGACGAGGGAGCTAAGACAGAAGCCAAAGATGTGGAATAACAGGGAATTAATATCAAGGGGGATAGATCTATGGATACGGTCAAGATGCATCTTTGTCAGAACTGCGGCGGACATCTTAAGGTAGATCTCGAGAAGCAGATATATACCTGCCCGTTCTGCGGAGTAACTTACGATTACGAATACTTTAAAGAAGACGATATACTGTCGAAGGCGCAGACTTTCGAAGAAAGAGGCGAATTCGATGCCGCTGTCGACGCGTATAAGTTCTATCTTACAAAGGATCCGCACAACACCGAAGTGCTTAAGAATGTCATGCTCCTGACGCATCACATTACGGATATAAATGCTTTTCGTGATGTTAAGGTCATGGAAGGATTTACTTCGGATCCTTCCGCGACAAAGTGGGTAGTAGAGAGCAGCACCGAAGAATTCAGGGAGTTCTTCAAGACGGAGCAGGAGATCTTCGAGAATGCATATGAATACCATAACATCGCATTAGGATTAGAGCCCGCCGAGAATGAAGTTAAGAAACTTGAGGATAAGATACTTGAACTGGACGGTCTGATCGGCGGTCAGTATATCTCATACGAGAACAAAGATATGGGGTTCGAGGACCATAAGGATCCCAGGGAACTTGCCGTGAAGTGCAAGTTCTTATACGTGATGGCAACACTCTTTGCGGCTCTTCTGATGCTCGCAGTTACCCGAAGCTTTATCGGATTCGTGGTCTTCGGTCTTATCATGGCAGGTATCTGCGCATTGATCCACTATACTTCCTTTGTTACCAGGATCAGAGAGATCAAGAAGCTTGAAGCTCAAAAGGCCAAAGTAGGAGAAGAGCTCTCCAGGAAGAGGGAAGCAAGACAGGAGCTGATAAGCCGTATGGACTCAGCTTTGCAGAATTCAAGAAAGCTTTTGATAAAGCTTGGAAAGCTCGAGTAAGATCAGACAGAAGGTCCGTGATAGCGTGGCTTACCCTGAGATCTGCTGCCGAATTCGACGGCTTCCTTGGGACAGAGATTGATGCATCCCATGCAGTGGGTGCACTTATCTCCCCACACGGGGACCTTGTCCTTCATGGAGATATTTCCTAAGGGGCAGACGCGTGCGCATTTGCCGCATCCGATGCAGCTGTCCGTCGCATAGAAATCCTTTGCCGTTATAAAGAACTTATCGTAGATGGGAAGGCTTACCTTCGCGATGACATAGTGGGATATCTTGCTCTTAGTTTCCTCGAAAGGCACGGCTAATCTTATCGCCTCTGCGGATCTCTTAATGGTATCCATCGCCTGTCCGACAGTCTTTCTGTTCTCCCGGTCAGATCTCATGGGGCAGTACAGAAGGTAGTTCTGCGGCATCATGACGCCCGTAGTACCCATGTACTTAAGTCTCTTATCCTCGCAGATCTTCCTGCAGAATCTGTCAGCGGCACCTATACCGCCTGCGTATGTCATGAAGAAATATGCCTTTGCATCCTTCTTAAAGTGCGAATCCCTTATGAGTTTCTCGAAAGGCTCCGGCAGCGCCGATACATAGATGGGGCACACGAATACCAGTGTGTCTTCTTCCTCGAATGACATAGGAGTTCCATCCTTTAATGAAAGCGCAGAATCGTATGTGGTATCTCCCGTGATCTTCGCGATATTCTCGGCCGCGAACCTGCTGTTGCCTGTTCCCGTAAAATAAATGACCATAGTGTTGTTCCTTCTATCCTTTTACTCCCTACTGCCCGCAGAAGATTATATATATCCGCGCGGGCGTTCTTAAGAGGATAATGGGATAAAAATGTGGCAAATATCCTTATGTCCGAAGATGTTATAATCTCTTAGAGAATAGGATATCAGGAGGACCGCAGATGGGACTTTTCAGAAGACTTCCGGGGATGCCCCGATACACATACAGCGAGAAGGAATCACTGGAGCTGGAAGAATATGTGACCAGGACCTTCGGTGAGTTCAAATATGCGATACATGAGCTCATATCTCCTGATATACATCTTGATATCCTGGTCGTGGAACCGACGGAAGAAGAGCCTTTCTATAAGCTCGTTACCTACGGTGCGGGAGCATATAAGATGCCTGTGCCAAGAGCGTACAGGAAGTATGCGAGCATGTACGCGGAATATGTGATCAATATCCCGAAGGACTGGGATATAAAAAGCTCAGCACCGGATGATTACTGGCCTATAAGAGTACTTAAGGAAGTCGGACGCATCCCCGTATCCTGCAGGACCTGGCTGGGATTCGGCCATACTACGCAGTCCGATGAGGCGGGAAGCCCTTATGCTCCGGATACTAAGCTCAACAGTGTCGTACTGGACTATGCGATGGATAAGGAGCCGGACAGAGCGAGCCTTCAGATGAGCTCCGGTAAGAAGATAGATTTCTACCAGGTGATCCCTTTGTATCCTGAGGAATTAAAGCTCAAGATGGATAATAGCGCGGAGACGATCCTGGATAAGCTCGATGAGGAACTTGATGATTACAGGCTTATCTCCAAGGACAGAAAGAACGTGTGCCTCTGATCCGTCAAAACAGTCGTCGATCACGGATAAGATGACGACTGTTATGACGATTCTTCGTGTCAGCAGGATATGTTAATATGGAACTATGTTCCGTATATTTGAGATGCATTATGTCAATAAGGATATCCCTGCAGCTGATATAGACTGCATTCCTTTTGACGAGCGGTTCATAGAAGACTATAAGACTTCCTATAACGAAGCATTCCATCCCATGAGAGAAGCACTCGGTATCAGGCCCTATGACTGGTATTCCGATCTTGAAGATATAAGGCAGCTGTCTTCTGATATTTGGCTCCTGACAGAAGGAGACGAGCTCATAGGATCTGTAGCATGCTACGGAAATGAAGTCGACGATCTTTTTGTAAGCAGTAAGTACAAGGGACAGGGCTACGGAAGAAAGCTCCTTTACTGGGGGATGGATAAGATCAGGAAGTCAGGCTATAAAGATATAGTCCTTCATGTGGCACAGTGGAATGAGAATGCCTGTAAGCTATACGAGTCCGCAGGATTTGAGATAACGAAGACAGAGGAGATCGGATGATAAGGAAGCTTCAAGGTCTGAGCGAAGAAGAACTGCAGAAGATCCGTCTTCTTGTGGGTGAAGCTTTTGTCTCCAACGAGATCTTCCATAACTGGGGCTCTGAAGAGGAAAGACGCGAAGATGTCCTTAAATATATGGCGGTCTATGTGGATTTTGCATATTCTGCAGGAGAGCTCTATGCCAATGAGGATATGACCGGTTTCATAGGTCTTGAGGACAGCAGGGAGAAGAAGATCGGCCCTCAGATGAAGATGCTCTTTAAGCTCTTTACCGTTATCCCTTTCTATCGCATAAAGCAGCTGATGAAGTTCATCAACGTGATCGGTGAAGGCAATAAGCGATATGCGAATAAACCTCATATCGATGTTCTCATGGTGTGCGTGGACCGATCTCATCAGGGAAAGGGCATTGCAAGGGAGCTGGTTACTTTCGCGAAGGATATGTCGGATTCACGCGGCGTGCCTCTTCTTATAGATACGGACATGAAGTCATATGCGCAGATGTATGAGCATATGGGATGCGAGATATATAACGAGATAAAGGCCGATAACGGCGTTACGAGATACAACCTCTGCTACAGGGGAGCTAAGGATTTCCCGACAGAGATAAAAGCCTCAAAAGTATAACAAAATCCTTTTATTTTTAAGCTGTGTAAAATATATTTGTTCTCAACTTGTTAATATCCTGTTCACAATTCGTTAACACGATATACCTATACTCAACTCTGGCAATCTAATAAAGTTCATGGATCTTACAGTGTTTTTGTCATCTTCAGGAGGGGTATTTGAGCAAGAGGATCGACAACTTTGATTATCTGAGGATCATCGGTTCGATCCTTATCGTTTTTTACCACTACGAGATGGCATATCATTCGATGTACGGGAATAAGCTCGTGTTCTACGGGGATTCCTTTCGAGTTGAATATGTAGTGGAGCTCTTCTTCATATTATCCGGTTTTCTTACGGCAAGACGCAGGAACAATAAGAGATTTATCAGTGCTATGCTGGTCAAGTGGGTACGGGTATACCCCATAGCTCTGATGTCGATAATGGTCAGCTTTCTGAGCCTTCTGTTGAGAGTGCTCTTTACTCCGCTCCCTTTCCCCGAGTATCCTTCCGGAAGCATCATCGCCAGCATCCTCCTGGTGCATCAGGGCTGGATCGTAACATATGATTATGCGATAAATACCCCGACATGGTACCTTTGTGTACTCCTGATGTGCTACATCCTCTATTACCTGATCGATTCACTGGACAGAAAGATATCCCTGGGGGCCGCGAGGGGACTGCTGTATTTCTTTATAATGGTCCTGGCGGTAGCAGTACACAGATATGAGCTCCCGTTCCTTAAGATAAAGAGCTGCAGAGGCTATCTGGCTTTCTTTGCGGGTGTTGTAGTCTGTGAGCTCTTCAAGACCATCAGTTCACGAAGGCTCGTTGTCTACGGTAGCCTTCTCGCGTCAGCAGGAGCGGTACTGATCTATATATCCAGAGTGAGCTTCTTCTGGGAATCGTTGGCATCTGTCATCATGTTCGGCGGTATCGTTATGGTCATCGGCAACATAAGACAGTTCCCCAACAGGGTAGCAAGAAGTCTGGGTTCATCTTCGTTTGAGGTCTTCCTGTTCCATGTGCCGGTCATAGAATTGAGCAATATAATCGTGTACATACTCAAGCTGTCGTATACCCGTTCCGTGATAAGCATGACCGTCCTCCTGACAGCAGTCGAGATCATGGCAGTATACATCAATAAATACATAGAGATACCGCTCAACAGGAAGATCAGGAAAAAGCTCGATGACCACAAGATCATCAGGTACTACAGTGACGTTGCAGTCTGATCAGTGAACGTTGATGACTACGATCTCGGGATAGTCGTTGATCCTTATGGGGACCGCGCTGTTGCCAAGTCCTCTGCTCACTTCGAGCTTTATGCCGTCGATATCGTATATTCCCTGATAGTAGGGAGGGAAGAAACAGAATTCCGGGGATAAGAGTGCGCCCTTGCCCGGGAGGATTATCTGTCCTCCGTGGATATGTCCGGTAAGGACAAGATCTGCTCCTAAACCCTTAAAGAGCTCTGTATACTTGGGGTCGTGCGCAAGAAGGATAACGGGCTTCGTATCATCGAAAGGCTCGTATGCATTAAAGCTCCACAGCGACTTCTCTGCGATGCCTGCGAGGATATAGTCTCCCATATCGATATAAGTGTCATCGAGGTATATGACGCCGTAAGAAGTTATGGTCGAGATGAACTTATCGAACTCGGTCCCGTCCTTCATGAGCCTTACTTCGTGATTGCCCGTGATGTAATAGACGGGGCAGATCTCTACGGCACCTTTGAAAAAGGATCCTGCTATCTCGTAGGATGTATGGCTCGAATCAAGAACATCTCCCGTTACTACTATGATGTCGGGATCCTGCTCTCTTATCCTGTCTAAGAGGACAGACTCTCCGATCCCGAATACCTGGTTATGGAGGTCCGATATCTGAACGATCTTAAGATCCTCGTTAAGTCCTAAGTCCACATCGTATTCCGTTACTGTGAGGTGGTAGTTACCGTAGAGGATGAAGGCACAACAGATGATAAGGAGGAGGCAGAGGCAAGGCACTATCCTGAACTTGGCCTTGAGTGTCTTGTGGTGCCAGACGAGCATCCCGATAAACGCACCGAGGCTTCCTCCCAATACCGCGAGGAGTATGAGAAAGTTCTCGGATATACGCCACTTGTTGTTCTTGGCTTTGTATTTATCTATGCCGTATGCGGCAAATGCCACTATGTTCAATACTGTAAGGTATACTGCTAATATCATAGGGAGATTATACTACAGTCTGTCGTGATCGATATCACAACGGCAAAGGAGCCGGGCTGCTGACAGCAAAAATATGGGATTGTAATAGAAAGTACAAGGGATTATAATCGCAGACATGACACACAGGAACTTTACAGGTTTTGGATTCTTTATGAGCTTCGCATTCTTTTTTACGGATACGAGGTGCGGTTTCATTGCCTGAAGTTCTTAAAGATAACATAGAGATCCAAGACTTCGCAGTGAGACCGCTGCGGAGTCTTTTTTATTGAAGGAGAATCATTATGGTAACGATGGAAACAAGAGATGAACTGGAAAGCATCGATCAGGAGATCAAGGAGCTCGTGGAAAGAAGGCTCAAGCTCACTACACGATCCGACCTGATGATGAGCAGGAGCGAATCGGCTCTCGCAGGAAGGAAGTACGAGAGGGAACTTCTGCATTCCCTGTCGGAAAAGGACGACTACAATCTCGAGAACTGTGAGAGGATGCTTTTCCAGACACTGTTCAATGTATCTCATTCCTATGTATCCTCACAGAACGGTAAGAAGTCAGAGCTCTCGGAGATGATAAAGAAGGCTCTTGAGAATACTGCTCCCGAGTTCCCGAAGTCGGCGCTCGTTGCATGCCAGGGCGTAGAGGGTGCATATTCACAGAAAGCCGCAGATAAGCTCTTCATGAGCGCCAACATAATGTATTTTCGAACATTCGACGGCGTGTTCAAGGCAGTAGAGAGCGGTCTTGTAAGATACGGCGTTCTTCCAATCGAGAACAGTTCCTACGGTTCCGTCACTCAGGTCTATGATCTTATGAAGTCCCACCGTTTCAATATCGTAAGATCCGTTAAGCTCCAGATAAGCCATAAGCTCTTAGCTAAGCCCGGTACGGACTTCTCTTCCATAAAGGAAGTATTCTCCCATGAGCAGGCGATCGGCCAGTGCTCTCAGTTCTTCAAGGACAATAAGGATATCAAGGTGACGATAGTAGCCAATACCGCCGTAGCGGCTCAGATGGTAGCTGATTCCGATCGTGATGATGTTGCCGCCATCTCCTCACAGGACTGCTGCGAGCTCTACGGTCTTCAGGTCATAAGCGACAAGGTCCAGAACAGCGACCATAACTATACGAGGTTCATATGCATCTCCAAGGATCCCGAGATCTATCCCGGTGCTTCCAAGATATCCATGATGATGGCTATCGGCCATACGCCCGGATCCCTGTCTGATACCCTTGCACGTTTTTCCGCTCTCGGCCTCAACCTTACCAAGCTCGAATCAAGACCCATAATCGGAAGGGACTTCGAGTTCATGTTCTATCTGGATGTAGAAGCTTCCGTATATTCCGAAGCGGTCATCACGCTCCTGTGTCAGCTGGATCAGGATCCCGCGGCATTCACTTTCCTCGGGAGCTACTCGGAGGTCTGATCTTTATCTGTATAAAATATTTGATATCTCCTGATGTTCTGGTAAGATGTATTCATCTTTGAGGGGGGCAGATTATGGATAAGGAATTGAACCCGAAGCTGAAGACGGCAATGACCATCTTCCTTCTGGTGGTATTGGGTGCCATCATCGGCTGGATATATGAGATGATCTTCTACCGCATCGATATGGGTCATTTTATCAGGAGAGGACAGGGAGGACCGTGGCTTCCGATATACGGATTCGGCGCGCTGGGACTGACGCTCGCGACATACAGGAAGAGACCCGGTCCGTGGATGGTATTCCTGATCACATGTGTGGGAGCATTCGTTATAGAGTTCGGCACAGGCTGGTTCCTCTACAACTTCATGGACGGAATGAGGCTCTGGGACTACAACACGGAGATCTGGAACTGGGGCAATATCGGAGGTTATGTCTGCGCCAGGTCCATCCTTGTATTCGGTGTATTCGGAGTGCTCTACGCCAAGTGGGCGATCCCCGGATTCTTTAAGCTCAGAGATAAGCTCAAGGACAGGACATTCCTCGCGATTGTGATACCCGTGGCAGTTGTCTTCTTCTCGGATATCATCTTTTCCTATATATTAAAGCCTCTTTTCTTTAAGTGATATGGAAACCCGAGCGTATCGGAGTATAAAAATCTTCACATCGAGATTAATTAATCCAACAGTTTCTGTTGGATTTTTTATTTGCCTGTATCTTCTTTCCCGCACATACGAAATTATCCAACAATTTTGAATTTATATTCTGATTTTGGTATTCCTTAACGGATGTTAATCTACTTGCATCGAATCTGTATAAAAGGAGTATCGGGATATGAAGAAGACGATCTTGGCAGGTATAGGCCTCACGCTGGCCCTTGCTGTCGCAGGATGCTCTCTTGTTCCCGGTAAGGATGATAAGACAGAGGATCAGTTGAAGAAAGACGATCTTCAGGTAGGTATCGTCCTTCCCGCAAGGGACGAACCCAGGTGGATCCAGGACGAAGCTTCCTTCACTTCTATCCTTGGTGATGCCGGTTTTTCTTCCGAAGTATTGTTCTCCCAGGGAAGTTCTGCCAGGGAGCTGTCCAATGTCGAATCACTTATAGACAGGGGTATCGATGTGCTGGTCATCTGCGCCCAGGATGCTACTGCAGCGGCGCAGTCGGTGGAAGCCGCCCACGATGCGGGAGTCAAGGTCATCTGCTACGACAGGCTCGTCAGGGATACCGACGCCGTTGATTACTATGTGACCTTCAACAGCTACAACGTAGGTGTTGAGCAGGGACAGTATCTTATCGATGCCTATGAAGGACGGACGGGTGTCCCCCTCTATCTCTATGCCGGCGCAACGACCGATAACAATGCTTTTATATTCTTTGCAGGAGCCTGGAGCGTATTGAGCACGGCCGTAGAGAGCGGTCAGTTCACGGTGGCCAACTGTAATGCCATCACTCCTTATATCGGGCAGGTCCTTGATGTTACGGAAGACCGCGAGGCACTTCGGGATATACTCGGAACGATCACGACCAACTGGGACTATAACACGGCCAAGTCTCTTGCCGAAGCTAACCTTATATATTCGGATGATCCCATGAAGGGGGACTGCGCGATCCTTGCTCCCAATGACGGTACGGCAAGAGGAGTCGCTGACGCCTTCAGTGCCGATCCCGGGGTGTCTTCCTTTGTCATCACGGGCCAGGACTGTGAGACAGCATCCCTCGGATATATCTGCTCCGGACTTCAGAGCATGACCGTCTGGAAGAATACGGCACAGCTTGCTTCCGCTACCTGTGATATGGTCAGTGACATCCTGAGCGGCAATGAGCCTTCTACTTCCACCACATATAACAACGGTGCCGTCGAAGTCCCTTCCAACGAGACGGATATAACGGTGATAACAAGAGACAACATCTGCGAACCCGTAGACGCAGGCTATGTAGCGGCTGAGGATATCGAAGGCTTTGAAGATGAACGCATACTCTAGTCAGTCATAATACAACCGTGTATCCCGGCGGGTCCGGGGAAAGCCTCTCCCCGAGACCTGCCGGTGATCACCGGGATACGTACACAGACAACCACAACATAAGTTTCCCGCATAGAGGATCGCCGCATGTGAACATTCGCATGTGGCGATTCTTTTGCAGTTTAAGATGTGATTTAATATAATAAGAAAGATTATTTGACAGTAGGTTAAGAGGAGGGGGCTCATGTATACCGTTATAGTCGCTGATGACGAAGAAGAGATCAGGCGAGCTCTGGTCAGGAAGATCGACTGGAACAGTATAGGATTCGAACTTATCGGCGAAGCGGCAAACGGCGCCGAAGCTCTTGAGCTTACGGAGAAGCTCGGCCCCGACCTTCTCCTTACGGATATAATGATGCCTTTCATAGGCGGTATCGAACTTGCGCGTAAGGTAAGGGAAGTAAGACCTTCCACGCAAATAGCATTCCTTACGGGATACGAAGTATTCGAGTTCGCAAAGAAAGCCATCCAGTACAATATCGTAAGCTATCTCCTGAAGCCCATCTCCGCTGAGGAGACTACCCGGGAACTGATCAAGATCAAGAAGAAGATCGACGAGAAGTTCGAGCAGTTCAAGTCCAGCGAGCAGGCTAAGGAACATCTCGATACATTATCCTTTGCGATGCCTCTGCTCCTCGACGGTTACACTCATGCCAACGTTAAGGAAAACCGCGGCAACATAATAAGCGAAGCCACGAAGCTCGGGCTGATCACCGAAGAGAACGATACTTCCTACTGTGTGCTTGTCATAAGCATCATAGATAAGGACGGACTCAACATAACATCCAAGTCGGCCGTCAATTCCTTTGACATCATCTTCAACAAGTACATGAAGCATATAAGCTTCTTTACCGACGGGCGTGTAGTATCGCTCCTTTACGGCACTGACAGGGATCTTGATAAGTACCTTCATATCGCCGTGGAAGATATCTCCCAGAGCGTCGAAAGGATCATGAACTGCAACTGTTCCATCGGCGTCAGCAGAACGGGAAACAGCATAGTGAACCTACACGAGCTCTATGTGGAGGCAATGAATGCCGTATCCTATAACATCGACGGCAACAGCAGCATCAGATACATCTCCGACGTGGAGAACGACTATTTCTCCGACATCGAGATGTTCGAGGATTTTGTGGCTCAGGAAGAGCGCTGCGTTAGAGGCGGACTCGTAAAGGAAGCGGGAGAGATCGCTGATAAGCTCTTCGGAGAGATAGAGGCAGGCGGCAGATATAAGCTCAGCGCCAACTTTATAGTACCTAACATA
>JAEEGL012800798.1_pt1 | contig 15533 bp, 13 predicted proteins | sample 9134231 | NCBI WGS metagenome assembly JAEEGL01 (sample SAMN16246548, study PRJNA631951) | gut metagenome | biome: gut microbiome; feature: rumen; material: fiber-attached | host: Bos | place: Iran: Karaj | collected 2018-10
AGGAGGCACTCTTAGATGGCTAATTTGAAGATTACGCTCGTAAAGAGCATCAACAAGGCAAGAGCTAAGGAGAAGGCCACCGTTGCAGCATTGGGCCTCAAGAAGCTCGGTCAGTCCGTTGAGAAGGCTGACAACGAGGCAATCCGCGGAATGGTTAACACCGCTTCGCACTATGTAAGCTGCGAAGAGATTTAAGGAGGTTTAAGCTATATGAAGCTCAATGATATGACTTCTGCCGGTAACGAGATCGCTTACCGTAAGGGAAGAGGACCGGGATCCGGCAACGGAAAGACCTCCGGTCGCGGACACAAGGGCCAGAAGGCCAGATCCGGCGGCGGAGTAAGACCCGGTTTCGAAGGAGGCCAGATGCCTCTTTACAGACGTCTCCCTAAGAGAGGCTTCAACAACAAGCGTTTCGCGCCTGCTTACATCACCATTAACGTCTCCGATCTGGAGAAGTTCGATAATGGTGCTGAAGTAAATGCCCAGACGATCGCAGAGATGGGTATCATCTCTGTTCCGAAGGTAAACGACGGAATCAAGATCCTCGGCAACGGCGAACTTTCAAAGAAGCTCGATGTAAAGGCAGCTAAGTTCACTGCTTCTGCAAAAGAGAAGATTGAAAAGGCCGGAGGCACGGCAACGGAGGTATAAGAGGCATGAACGGTATTTTCGATACAGCAGTAAACGCTTTACGTGTAGAGTCTATACGTAAGAGACTGCTCTATACCTTCATGATCCTGGGAATCTTCATGCTGGGCGGACTTGTTCCGGTTCCGGGACTCGACGGAGAGACATTTACCACTCTCGTCCGTCAGTGGGGTCAGCTCGGCTCGATCATGGATATCATCTCAGGCGGCGGACTCTTCCACGCTTCGATCCTGTCCATGGGTGTCTCGCCTTACATTAACGCATCGATCATCATTCAGCTGCTTCAGGTCGTAATCCCTGCTCTCGAGGACATGTCCAAAGAGGGTGAGTCAGGCCGTAAGAAGCTGAATAAGATAACACGTTACTCGGCTATCGGACTCGCTTTGGTACAGGCCAGCCTGTTCTGCTATTCGACTCGTTCGGCAATGCTCCCGAGCCTTCCCGTATGGCTCAATGCGGCTCTTGTTATCCTGTCATTTACTGCAGGTGCTGCAATGGTCGTATTCCTCGGTGAGAAGATCAATGATAAGGGCATCGGTAACGGTGTATCCCTCATCATCTTCGCCGGTATTGTCACACGTCTTCCGCAGATGGCACAGACTCTGTACATCAAGAGCGTTGAGATAAGCGGTAAGGTACCGAATCCCGTACTCGGCTTTATAGTGGGAATTCTGATATTCTTCGCTATCGCTGCAGTATCCATCGGTATCATCGTATTCGTTATCTTTGTCCAGAACGCAGAGAGAAGGATTCCCGTCCAGTATTCAAAGAAGGTAATCGGAAGAATGCAGCGCGGCGGCAACAGGGACTATATCCCTCTCAAGGTCAACATGTCCGGCGTTATGCCTGTCATCTTTGCCATGTCGCTCCTGTCAGTACCTCAGATTGTTACCACGCTCTTCCTCAGCACGAGCCAGAACCCTGTAGTTGTTTGGTTCCGCGGTTTCACTGGAAGCGTTTGGTACTACATCGTGTACTTCTTCCTCATCATCGGATTTACATTCTTCTATTCGACCATCCAGTTCCATCCGGTTGAGATCGCAAACAACATCAACCAGAACGGCGGTATGATCAGCGGAATCAGATCCGGTAAGCCGACAACGGAGTTCATCAAGTCTATTGCCGGCAGACTCAATTGGATCGAGGCAGTATTCCTCATCCTCGTATGTATCGTTCCTACGGTTATCGGTATCCTTACGGGATTTGAGAATGTCTGGTTCGCAGGTACTTCGGTACTGATCCTTACAGGCGTTGCCAACGACCTCATCGTTCAGGTCGAAGGTGAACTTGAGGTAAGATCGCCTAAGGGCTTCCTTGATGATCTTACAATCAAGTCGGGCAGAAGGTAATTTCCCGCACCATTAAAAAGGCACAACAACCCGCGCGCAGATGCTTGCTATCTGTTGCGCGGGTGTTTATTTTTGCAGAATTTGCGCTATAATACTAAGGCTATTATTACGCGCGTTTTAAGGAGATATATATAAATGAGCAGTTTATCAGAAGCATATAAGGTTCCAAGCCTCAAAAAGAAGCTGTGGTTCACTTTCCTTATTGTTTCCGCATGTGTGGTGCTCTCACTCGTGCCGGTACCGTTCCTAAGTCATTCGGGCGCGGCAGCAGAGGTCTTAAAGTGGGGCGACACAGGAGTGCTCATGAACGTGTTGTCTTTCTCTGCGCTCGGTAACGGTGCAGTCACATCACTCGGAATATACCCGTTCCTCATCGCTTCGATCGCAATGCAGATCATTACCATCGCGGTCCCCAAGCTCAGGGACATCGCAATGAAGGGCGAGGAAGGCGCAAAGGTTATCGGTAAGTATACCCGTTTCGCGTCCCTCGGCATGGATGTCATCTTTGCAGTTCTTTTCACGGTCGGCATGAGAAACGTTCTCATCAGCACATTTAACTTCTGGGTAGCTGCAGTCGTCGTCACGATCACGGTCGCTGCAGGCGGCGCGCTCTGCGGATGGTTCGTCGAACTCATCAACGACAAAGGCGTCGGAAGCGGCGTATCCATTCTCATCATCGCTGCTGTTATCAGAGCGATCCCCGAGTACTTCATCGGCCTTTTCTCAAACAATGAATTAACGGCAGCTATCATCTGGACGGCTGCAGTCATCGTTATCTGCCTGGTGCTCATTGTTTTCGCACTGTTCGTAAACAGCGGCGAAAAGAAACTGAGGATACTGTTCTCCAAGAAGACAGTCGGCATGAAGCAGTACGGCATGCAGAACCAGGTTATCCCTTTGAGAGTTGCACAGGCAGGCATCATGCCCATCGTCTATGCTTTCTCCATCACTCTGCTTCCCGCGATCATCATCGCAATGGTGTCCGACGGAACAGAGAACCCCATATCGGCAAGTTTTGTCAATTTTAAGACAAGCGCCGTGTTCTACGTTGTATTTGCAATGCTGATAATCGGTTTCACATCTTTCTTCTCGATGATCCAGTTCAACCCCATCGACATGGCAAACCAGATCAAGCAGTACGGCGGATACATCCAGGGCATAAGACCCGGCAAGCCGACATCACAGTACATGATGAACACATATACGAACATGAACATCGCAGATGCCGCTTATCTGCTCATCATCTGCCTGATACCCCTGCTGCTGAGCCTCATTCCCGTGCTCGGCCCCGCAAGCTACATCGGTATCGTCAGCGTTATGGTTGCAGGCGGCATCTATGAGACAAAACTCTTCCTGGACCAGAAGGTCAAGGAGGAAGCAGACCGCGTTAAGCAGGCAGGCAGAGAAGCAAAGAAGAACAAATACGCTAAATAAACTGACGGAGGTACCCTTTTATGAAGCTTATTATCCTTGGCGCACCGGGATCCGGTAAAGGCACAACTGCAACAGTATTGAGAGAGAAATACGATCTCGCGCACATCTCAACGGGAGATCTTTTCAGATACAACCTCAAGGAAGGAACGCCCCTCGGCATCGAGGCTAAGTCCTACATGGACAAGGGCGCTCTCGTACCTGACGACGTTACCATCAGGATGGTAGAGGACAGACTTAATAATCCTGACGTCAGCAAGGGTTACATCCTTGACGGTTTCCCCAGGAACATTGCACAGGCAGAGGCTCTGGATGCCATTCTCGAGAAGAAGGGCGAGAAGCTCGACGCCGTTGTCTATGTCGTAACTGATGACGAGATCATCATGGACAGAGTCACAACAAGAAGAGTCTGCGAGAAGTGCGGAGCAAGTTTCAACGTCAAGTACATGCCGACCAAGGTTGAGGGTGTATGCGATAACTGTGGCGGCAACGTCGTCCAGAGATCCGATGACAATCCGGAGACAGTAGGCAAGAGACTTGCAACATATGCAGAGAACACGAGACCCCTCATCGATTTCTACAAAGAGCGCGGAATCCTCGTTGAAGGCAACAACAATGTAGATGCGGATACATGCATCAAGAGCATCGAAGACGGCCTTAAGGGTCTTGGTCTTGTGTAAAAGAGGCAGAAGATGATAGAGATCTTAAACGCTGAAGAATTCGAGCTCATGAGAGCTTCCGGCAAAGTACTCCAGGAAGTGTTCAAGGTTATCCGCGATGAGATCAAGCCGGGAATGTCGACACACGATGTCGATAAGATCGCATACAACATAATCAGGAGCCACGATGCGATACCGTCATTCCTTAACTTCGGTACGCCTCCGTTCCCGGGAACCATTTGCGCATCCGTTAACGAGGCTGTTGTACACGGCATTCCGAGAAAATCGGTCATCCTCAAAGAAGGCGATATCCTCTCGGTTGACGTAGGTTGCGTATTGGAAGGTTATCAGGCTGATGCCTGCCGCACATACTGCATCGGAGAAGTTGCTCCCGAAGTCAAAGATCTTGTCGTAAGGACAGAGGAGTCTTTCTTCAAGGCACTTGAGTTTGCCAAGGAAGGCTGCCGTACGGGTGATATCGGACATGCGGTACAGACTTACTGCGAGAGCTTCGGTTATGGCGTTGTAAGAGAACTTGAAGGTCACGGCATCGGAACGACGATGCACCAGGATCCGTCCGTACCCAACTACGGAAAGCCGGGACACGGCTGCAAACTGAGGAAGGGAATGGCGATCTGCATTGAACCAATGATCACACTCGGCGGAAGAGAGATAGAGATGCTCCCCGACCAGTGGACGATAGTAACACAAGACGGCAAGCCCGCTTCACATTACGAGAACACGATTCTCATCACTGAAGACGGGCCTTATATGACAACCTATGACTATGAGGAGGGTTTTTGATGGCCAAGGAAGACGTTATCGAGGTAATTGGAACAGTTGATGAAGCACTGCCGAACACTATGTTCAAGGTCAAGCTTGATTCCGGACATATAGTTCTTGCACATCTGTCAGGCAAGCTCAGACAGAATTTCATCAAGATCCTTCCCGGTGACAAAGTCACTATGGAGATATCACCTTATGATCTTTCCCGCGGAAGGATCACATGGCGCGGTGAGAAGAAGAAATAAAAGGTGCACCCTGTCTGAATAATCGTCAATAGAAGTATGCGGTTGAGGTGAAGTAAGTGATAATTCTGGAGATACTCAGAAATATTTTTCTTGCCCCGCTGGAACTGATATTTGAGGTTATTTTCACGATTGCGTTTAATATCACGCATAGCGAAGGACTGGCGATCATCATACTCAGTCTGGTCGTCAGCACCTTAGTGCTCCCTCTCTACAAAAGAGCTGAAGCTATTGAGCAGGAGCAGAGGGCAAAAGAGAAAGAACTTTCCTTTTGGACGGAGCACATAAAGCATCATTTCAAAGGTGACGAGAAATATATGATGCTCGACGCCTATTACAGAGAGAACCACTACAATCCGATACACAGATTAAAGAGTTCTATTTCTATCCTGCTTCAGATCCCGTTCTTTATGGCAGCTTATGATCTGTTAGGGGTTCGTGCCGCTAACAGATTCAGGGGTGTCGATTTTTTATTTTTTACCGATCTCAGCATACCGGATAATTTTCTTGCGTTAGGCAGCATTGCGATCAATGTCATGCCGATATTGATGACGCTTATAAACATATTGGCAACATATATCTATACAAGGGGGCTTCCGGCCAAGACCATTCTGAGATCTCTGATACTCCCTTTGATATTCCTGATCGCGCTTTATAATTCGCCTTTGGCTCTCCTGTTGTACTGGACGATGAACAATCTCTATTCACTGGTCAAGACGATAATCATCAAGAATGCGCAAAAGCGCAGCGCGGAGGCTCAGCCGCTGAGCGGGAAAACAGAAACTGCCGGCCCGGCTTTAGGTCAAAGATCCGGTGCAGCGTTGTTTGTCCTCGCTGCTCTGTTCATGTCTGTCCTGACGGGACTGTTAATACCGCTTGCATATCTGAGCGCTTCCCCTGAAGAGTTCATCAACGTAACAGATCCGCAGAATCCGCTCCGTTATCTGTTGTCTTCATTCTTCGTTGCGGTCGGCTTCTTCGTTGTCTGGCCCGGTGTTTTCTTCTATCTTGCCAAACCGAAGCTGAGAAACGCTTTTACCATTCTGATGATAGCGGCTTCCGCATTCTCGGCAGTCGATTATCTGTTTTTCGGAACAAACACGGGAACGATCAATACCACACTGGTATTTGACCGCACACCCGAATACCCGGTATCGGATATGTTACTGAATGCACTTATAGTACTGATAATAATCGCTGTCTGTATCTTCGTTTCCAGGTTCAAAAAGGCATTAACCGTCGTGTTTGCTGCAGTCATCCTGACAACTCTTACCATATCCCTTATCAATGCAAAGAAAGTACAGGATTCCTATTCATTGGTCATCAGTCAGATCGATGTGTACAGAGATATGGAATCCCCCAAGATCACACTGTCTTCAACAGGCGATAATGTTATGGTCATAATGCTCGACAGGGCAGTCGCAGGTTATATCCCTTATGTTTTCAATGAGTATCCTGAGCTGAAGGAAAAGTTTGACGGCTTTGTCTATTATCCGAACACCGTGACTTTCGCGCAGAACACATTGAAGACCACGTCTGCTCTGTTCGGAGGATATGACTATACCCCTGAACAGATAGATGCGAGAGCTGATGAGACTCTGGCGGTAAAACATGACGAAGCGCTTAAAGTGCTGCCTGAGATCCTGAGCAAAGAAGGTTATGTTACTACTTTAATGGATCTTCCTTTTCCCGGATGGAATTGGAACGGGGACTATTCCTCATTTAAAGACATTGATAATTGCTTTGCATATTATCCGAAAGATTTCTACAACAGCAATTCAGAGGCAAGCATTAACGCAGAGACCAGAAGAAACCGCAATATGTTTATGTACAGTATCGTCAGATGCGCTCCGCTGTGCCTGCAGGGAATGATCTATGACGGCGGTGACTACCTCGCGGTCGGTGAAGATTATTACGGAATAATCGATGTTTTCGAGAACTATATGGTCCTGAAAAAACTCGAAGAAATGACCGTGCTCAGCGACGATTATCAGGGCAGTTTGTTCCTTATCGACAATGAGACCACACACGATGTAACAACCATCGTTGATTTCGATGGAGGGTATTATATTTCCGACGGAAGCAAAGAGTTGGAGGTCAGCACATTCTATCAGGCGGCCACTTACGAATGCCTGGTCATATCCATGGTCGAACTTGGTAATTATATGGATTACCTGAAAGAGAACGGTGTTTACGACAATACCAGGATTATAATCGTAAGCGACCATGGCGCGGATATCCAAATATTCGATGAACTGCAGTTCGAGGATGTAAACGGCGAATGGTATAACTGTCTGCTCATGGTAAAGGATTTCGAGTCTTCCGGATTTACAACGGACGATTCATTCATGACCAATGCTGACGTTCCTGCCATTGCATTGGACGGAATAGTGGAAGACCCCGTCAATCCGTACACTGGGAACCCGATAAATACTCTGCCCAAAAACGAAGGCGTGTTTGTCAGTTTCTCCGATTCTCCGGACGAGAAACTGTGGAATCCGAATCTGAATAACGGAAATACATTCTACTATGATGAAGATTGTATCTGGTTCAAGATCACGGGCGGAGACATTTTCGATGAGGATAACTGGGTTCCCATTGAAAAACCCGGAGCAAACGACCAATAAAACGACAAGGATGCTATAGTAAACTGTATGACAGAGAGAAAAGACACAAAGACGATGAAAGAGTAACAGGCAATGCAGCTATTTATGGAAAACATTCGGTTATATATTGATCCTGCAACGGGAAGCATGCTGTTTTCCGTGCTGCTGGGAGTATTCATAACAGCAGGATTTTTTTTGAGGATGCTGCTGATCAAGGCGAAGACTTTGATAGGCGGCAAATCCGCGACGACAAGCGCAGGACATAAGGAGTATCTTCTTTTTTCTGATGACAAGAGATACTGGAACAACTTCATGCCTATCTTGAATGAGTTTGAGAAAAGGGAAATAGATGTTACTTTCTGGACCTCATCGGAAGATGATCCTGTCTTTTCCAAGGAATACAAATACGTTCATCCGGAATTCATCGGCAAGGGCAATAAGGCTTTTGTCAAACTGAATGCTGCCAGCGCAGATGTTCTGTTATCCACTACACCGGGCCTGGATGTATTGCAGTGGAAAAAATCTAAGGGCGTAAAGAAGTATGTCCACTTTTTCCATGAAGCCAGCACGGCCCTGGTATACAGAATGTTCCAGCTTGATTTCTATGATGTGGTGTTAACATCATCTGACTTCATGACAGAGGAGATAAGAAAACTCGAGAAAGTGCGTAAACTTCCGCCCAAAGAGATAAAAGTGGTGGGACTCCCGTATTTCGATGTGCTTGCAGAGAAGAAGAAAGCAGCTAAGGTCCCGGAAAAGACCAACATAGTCATACTTCTTGCTCCGTCGTGGGGAAAGACATGCCTGCTCTATAAATTGGGTGAGAAGCTTTTTGACAGCCTTATCGCCACCGGATATGAGATAGTGCTCCGTCCGCATCCCCAATCGTTTGAAGCAGACAAGGAGATTCTTGACAGGATCAGGGAGAAATACGATGGCTGCGAAAACTTCTCCTGGAACACGGACAATGACAACTTCGACATCTTAAACAAAGCCGACCTGCTCATCAGTGATTTCTCGGGAGTAGTATTTGACTTTACGTTTATATTCGGCAAACCGATAATGTATACCTCGGTCGAGAGTTTTGATGACAGCATCTATGACAGCGCCTGGATCAAAGATGAACTTTGGAAATTCAAAGTGCTGCCGACTATCGGATGCGAGATCTCCGAAGACAGTCTGGATGATCTCAAGAACAGGATCGACGATACGTTATCAAGCGATAAGTATGAGCAGGGAATAAAAGCCGCACGCGAATATGCTTGGAAGAATCAGGGACATTCTGCAGAGGCGATCGTAGACTGCCTCACCGACCTGCAGCAAAGAGTTAGTGAAACGCCTGAGGTAACCAAGTGATATTATTCGATATTTTCAGGAACATCTTTTTGGCTCCGCTCGAGTTGATCTTCGAGTCTATCTTCACTATTGCTTATAACATCACAAACAGTGAAGGCTTGGCGATCATAATCTTAAGCCTGGTCGTCAGCACTCTCGTGCTTCCGCTTTATAAGAGAGCCGAGAAACTCGAACAGGAGGAGCGGGATAAAGAGAAAGAACTCTTCTACTGGTCTGAGCACATAAAGAGGAACTTCAGAGGCGACGAGAAGTACATGATCCTCGATGCTTATTACCGCGAGAATCATTACAGCCCGTTATACAGGCTTAAGAGCACGCTTTCGATCCTGCTTCAGGTTCCGTTCTTCATGGCAGCATATGATCTGCTTGGCATCCAGGCAAAAGATCGTTTTACCGGAACAGCTTTTCTTGCTTTCCAGGACCTTGGAAATCCGGACGGATTGATAACGATAGGCGATGTCTCGATAAACGTATTGCCTTTGGTAATGACTTTAGTCAATGTGATCGCATGCTATATATATTCTAGAGGCATTCCTTTTAAGACAACGATCCGCTCGTATCTTCTGGCACTTGTGTTTCTGGTCCTCTTGTATAATTCACCGTCCGCTCTCTTGCTTTATTGGACAATGAATAATGTCTATTCGCTCGTTAAGATCATCATTATCAAGAGCAAAAAGCCCGAAAAGAAAGCCAAGACCAAGAAAGAGAACACAGAAGGAACTATATTTGGTTCGTTCTTTAGACAGGAACCCAAGACATCCCTTTTTATCCTTCCGATGGCATTCATGGCGGTCCTGACCGGACTTCTGATCCCGCTTGCATATCTGAGTGCTTCACCGGAAGAATTCATTGATGTGATCAATCCGCAGAACCCGCTCAGGTATCTGCTGTCTTCGTTCTTTGTGTCGGTTGGTTTCTTTATTGTCTGGCCGGGCATATTCTATTATCTTGCCAACAAGAAGGCAAAGCTCGTAATGTCCGTAGCAGTGGTGGGAATAGCTTTTGTATCGGCTGTGGATTATCTTTTCTTCGGCTCAAACACGGGAACGATCAACACATCTTTGGTGTTCGAACACGATCCGACCTATTCTGTAACGCAGCAGTTTTTGAACATAGCCATCGTCATAGTCATTATGGCCGCCTGTGTTTTCCTGTTCAGGTTCAAGAAAGTGATGAACATTGCTTTCATAGCCATTATCCTGACAACGGTTTCCATCTCTGCCATTAATGCCAAGAAGGTACAGGATTCTTACACATCGATAATCGAACACATCGACGATTTCCGCGAGACCGAGAAGCCAAAGATCGTCTTGTCCCAGACCGAAGAGAATGTAATGGTTATCATGCTCGACAGAGCGGTCTCAGGATACCTGCCGTTTGTTTTCTATGAATTCCCCGAACTGGAAGAACAGTTCGACGGCTTTGTTTACTATCCGAACTGCATGTCCTTTGGTCAGAATACATTGAAGACCACATCCGCATTATTCGGCGGGTATGAATATACTCCTGAACGGATGGATGCAAGAGCTGATGAGTCGCTCGCTGAAAAGCACGATGAATCACTTAAGGTGCTGCCCAAGTTGTTCAGCGATCAGGGTTATACGGTAACCTTGATGGATCTTCCGTTCCCGGGCTGGAGCTGGGCCGGTGATTATTCGGCATTTAAGGACATAGATAATTGCTATACTTATCATCCGACAGATTTCTATAACGATGACACCGAAGCGCATATCAATACGGAGAACAGAAGAAACCGTAATATGTTCATGTACAGTCTTTTCAAGTGCTCGCCACTGTGTATCCAGGGATTCATCTATGACAGTGGTGATTACCTCTCGGTCAATCAGGATGTAGTTGACAAGTATGACACACTGGAAAACTACATCGTACTTGAAAACATGGCTGACATGACCGTAGTTGATGATGACTGTTCGGGCGGATTGTTCCTTTTCGACAACGAGACCACACATGATGTAACCAACCTCAGCAATTACGATCCGTATACTCCGGTAGACGATCTTGAAGGAGAATACTACATCTGCAACGGCAGTTATAAGCTGCTTGTCTGGCAGGGATATCAGGATTCAACGTATGACTGCTTCGTGGCTGCGATGCGGGAATTGGGCGATTACATGGATTATCTGAAGGAGATCGGAGTGTATGACAATACACGAATCATAATCGTCAGCGATCACGGAACACAGGTTGCCATGTTCGAGGAACTGGTATTCCCTCAGGTAAATGCGGAATGGTACAACTGCCTGCTCATGGTAAAGGACTTTGATGCAGAAGGTTTTACTACTGACAATACATTCATGACCAATGCCGATGTTCCGACCATTGCGCTGGAAGGCATCATTGATGATCCGGTCAATCCTTATACCGGCAATCCGATCAACTCTGATCTCAAATCCGGTGACCTGTATGTCAGCTATTATCCCATTGAAGATGAGACACTCTGGAATCCTGACTATAACCAGGGCAACCAATTCACATATGCAGATGACTGCGTGTGGCTCAAAGTAATAAACGGCAATATCTTTGATCCGGATAACTGGGTTCAGACCGACTGTCCTGAATAAGCATGGTATTCACACAGGATTGAACAACAGAGGTAAAGAACTTGATCATCTTAGACATCATTCGAAATATAATCCTTGCACCGCTCGAACTGGTCTTCGAAGCAGTCTTTACCATCGCATTTAACATTACGCACAGTGAAGGCATAGCCCTCATAGCGTTGAGCATTGTCGTCAGCACGCTTGTCCTTCCGATATACATGAGGGCAGAGAAGCTGGAACAGGAACAAAGGGACAAAGAGAAAAAACTCGCTCCCGTGGTTGAACACATAAAGAAGACTTTCAAAGGTGATGAGAAGCACATGATGCTCGCCACTTACTACAGGCAGAACCGCTACAATCCGCTATCACAGCTGAAGAGCTCGATATCCATCCTGCTTCAGATACCTTTCTTCATGGCAGCATATGATCTTCTGGGAGTACGTGCTTCCGACAGGTTTGCGGGAACAGGCGGCAATCTGTTTGCTTTCGATCTCGGGTCTCCGGACGGATTGTTGGTCATAGGAAGCCTTACGATCAATTTGTTCCCGATACTCATGTCGCTGATAAACTTCCTTTCCTGTTATATCTACACGAAGGATTTTCCGGTTAAAAAGGCATTCCAGTCATATCTGCTGACATTGCTGTTCCTGATAGTCCTGTATAATTCCCCGTCTGTCCTGGTTATCTATTGGACAATGAATAATATCTATTCGCTCATCAAGACGATAATCATAAAGAATTGGAAGCACACGAGCAAAGGACACCGCCGGACAAAGCACGGCGCCGCACCCCAAGGCGGATTTGCGGACAGACTGGATACATTCCTCGAAAAGGAACCGTCCGCAGCAAGTTTTATTCTGCCGTTGGCATTTATGGCTGCGTTAACAGGGCTTCTTATCCCGCTGGCATATCTGAGTGCTTCTCCGGAAGAATTCGTTAATATAAACAATCCTCTGAACCCGCTTCACTATCTGGAGTCTTCGGCCTTTGCAGCCGTCGGATTTTTCGTGTTCTGGCCCGGTGTTTTCTACTATCTTGCAAACAAGAAGGTTAAGAACGTCTTTTCCATACTGGCAATAGGACTGTCTGTTACTTCCGCAGTCAATTATCTGTTCTTTGGTACGGATACCGGTACGCTCAATACAACTCTGGTGTTTGACAGAGACCTCAGCTATACCCTCGGTCAGAAAGTCCTGAACCTGCTCCTGGTATTAGTTATTCTTGCCGCGTTCGTATTCTTATACAGGTACAAGAAACTGATCACCGTTGCTTTTATTGCCGGCATCCTTACGACGCTGACCATATCTGTGATCGATGCCAAGAAAGTTCAGGACACATATGCCTCTGTAATGGAACACATAGAAGATTACCAGGATGAAGACGTGCCCGCGATCGTACTGTCATCTACCGGCGAAAACGTAATGGTTATCATGCTCGACAGGGCGGTCTCGGGATATATCCCGTATGTTTTCCATGAATTCCCCGAGCTGGAAGAAAAATTCGACGGTTTTGTCTACTATCCGAACTGCATGTCATTCGGACAGAACACATTAAAGACCACATCCGCATTATTCGGCGGCTATGAGTATACCCCTGAGCGGATGGACGAAAGAGCAGATGAGTCATTGGCAGAAAAGCATGACGAATCGCTTAAGGTATTGCCCAAGCTTTTCAGCGATCAAGGTTATGCCGTATCTTTAATGGATCTTCCGTTCCCGGGCTGGAGCTGGGCCGGTGATTATTCGGCTTTTGAAGACATAGACAATTGTTATTCTTATCATGCGACTAATTATCTGAACGGTGATACAGAGGACAGAAGGACTCACAACATGTTCATGTACAGTCTTTTCAGGTGTTCTCCCCTGTGCATGCAGGAACTGATATATGACGGCGGTGATTATCTTTCGTTCAGAAAAGATGATTTCAACAGAAATGACATGCTGGAACACTTCAAGGTCCTGGAATACCTCGACGAGATGACGCAGATCGATGACGGGTATGCAGGCGGATTGTTCCTCACGGACAATGCCACCACTCATGATGTCATGTCTACCGTTACGTTCAAAAACTATGATCCGTATGACCCTTCTGAGTTTGTTGAAGGGTATACCATATCCAACGGTTACAATGAATTGTATCTGAATGACGGGTATCAGGTGGCCACTTACGAGAGTCTGGTAATCGCCATGAGAGAATTGGCCAATTACATGGATTATCTGAGAGAGATCGGGGTATATGACAACACCAGGATAATCATCGTCAGCGATCACGGAACACAGGTGGTCCTGTTCGAAGAACTGTTTTTCCAAAACATCAATGTGGAATGGTATAATTGCCTGCTCATGGTAAAGGATTTTGATTCGGAAGGGTATTCAACGGACTATACTTTCATGACCAATGCCGATGTTCCGACCATTGCGATGGACGGCATCATAGATGATCCGGTCAATCCGTATACGGGCAATCCGATCAACTCGGATCCCAAATCCGGCAACCTGTATGTCAGCTATTCATACGAACAGGATGAAGACACATGGAATCCGAATTACAATTCCGGAAACACTTTCTCTTACACCGATGATACCGTCTGGTTCCAGCTCATAAACGGCAATATATATGACCCGGATAACTGGGTTGCCGTTGATAATCCCGGTCAATGAGATAATAAAAGACTTTTGAGCAACATCGTGACGGTTGTGATATTATTAACCGGTATGGCTAGCATCCAAGACCGACCGGAAGAGGTTATAGACTAATGAACGAGTGGCACAAAATATGGGGCAGAGAGAAGGACAGCATCAATACTGATGCGGATCTGTTTACCGTCTTTTGCAAACTCAAAGCTGCTGACGGTTTTGATGTTATGACCGATGACGGTTACTATCAAGCTTTTTTCAACGCTTTTAAGGATATGCAGAAAAGGATCCATGACAAAGTCGGCGCCATAGAGAGTGTATATGAAGTCGGATGCGGAAGCGGCGTTAATCTTTTTCTCTTCAACCGTCTGGAGAATATTACAAAGCTCGGAGGCTGTGATTATTCCCCGACCATGACAAAGCTTGCCAGCGAAGTCGTTGATTCTGATGACATAAAGAATATGGATGCCGAGGACATCAATACTGACGAGAAATACGATATCGTAATAGCTGACAGCGTCTTCCAGTATTTCACCAGCCCCGAGAAAGGCTATAAGGTGCTGGAGCTCATGAGACGCAAGGCAAATAAGATGGTCGTCCTTATCGAGGTGCATGATAAAGACTTAGAGCAGGCACACCTTGATTTCAGAAGATCCATGATCAAGGATTACGACGAGCGCTACAAGGGACTGGACAAGACTTTCTATAGAAAAGACATCATTCTCGATTATGTGGCTTCGCTTGGCGACGGATACGATTGTGAGATCGTTAAGCCTCAGAACGAGGAGTATTGGAACAACCCGTTCGTATTTGATCTGTATATCTGGAAAAAGCAGTAAATATATAGCTTCGGCATAAAATTTCCTGTTGAAAGAAATAAAGATTCTGATATAATTGTTTAGCATGCGCTTAAAAGGCGCTCATTTTGTTGTGTATAACAAAACAGCAGGAGGATCTACTATGAAAGTCAGACCATCAGTAAAGCCGATGTGCGAAAAATGCAAGGTCATTCGCCGTCACGGCAAGGTTATGATCATCTGTTCCGACCCTAAGCATAAGCAGAGACAGGGTTAATTCAGGTGATGGATCTGTCTGCGGATTTAGCCCCGCGCTAAGACGGATCGGCGGCCACTTGCTCTCGGTCGCACAGCAACAAAGAGAAAGTTAAAAGGAATAGAATATTACACGCCACCTGAGTAGGGGCGGCTGCTTCGGGAAACTGAAGTTCCTTACACGAGCGTGTTGTATATATATCC
>JAEEGL012847243.1_pt1 | contig 15533 bp, 11 predicted proteins | sample 9134231 | NCBI WGS metagenome assembly JAEEGL01 (sample SAMN16246548, study PRJNA631951) | gut metagenome | biome: gut microbiome; feature: rumen; material: fiber-attached | host: Bos | place: Iran: Karaj | collected 2018-10
CCGCCGTCTTGTCACTCAGTGCGTCTTCTTCATAGAAAACCGTTCCTAAGTCTTCGTACACCTCAAAATGGTCAATCGTATCATGCATGTAGATGCCACCGCCGACGAGCAGTTCGCCGTCATAGGCACCGGTCAGTACTACTTGTGCTTTATTGAGCGGTTCACCCGCTTCGGCAGTGATGGTGATCGACTCGTGCAGCACTTGTCCGTCTACGAACAGACTGTCGTACTCCAGACGGAAGACGAACTTATCCGGTGTCTGCTCGATGATCTCCCAGCGGTCGTACGCACCACCGATCCAGGTCTGCTCATTCGCCAGAACGACCAATCCACCGGCACCGCAGGTATGGCCCACTTTGTAGCAGTCCAGCCCTTTGCCATAGTTGATGTGGTACGGCAGACCGAGTACATGCTCGCGGTAGTAAAAACTATCTACCACCAGTTCGGGTGACGCTTTGAGCCACAGGTCCACACCGTTGGAGGGGTTCTCCGGACGCAGCGCCGGACCGTACATGCGAAAAGCGGCATACTCGTTCTCCCATGCAAAGTCATCCTTGCGCTCGGGTACATAACGACCGTACACTTTCGGTTGCACGATCTGCTTCTGACAAGCCGTCAGACAAAGGGCCACTAAGCCTATAAGAAAGATCTTTTTCATTTCGGTTGACGTCCTATATAGGCGAGTATACCGCCGTCTACATACAGTATCTGTCCGTTCACGGCGTCGGAAGCATGCGAAGCCAGGAACACCGCCGGTGCACCTAACTCATCCGCTTCCAACCAACGGCCGGCAGGGGTCTTGGCGCAGATGAAGGCATCGAACGGATGTTTGCTGCCATCTGCCTGCGGTTCGCGCAGCGGTGCGGTCTGCGGGGTGGCGATGTAACCCGGACCCAGACCGTTACACTGGATATTATACTCTCCGTACTCGGAGCAGATATTCCGCGTCAGCATCTTGAGACCACCTTTCGCGGCTGCGTAGGCTGATACGGTCTCGCGACCCAGTTCACTCATCATCGAGCATATATTGATGATTTTTCCTTCGCGGCGCTCCATCATCTCCGGCAGTACGGCGGCAGAAACGATATAAGGTGCCACCAGGTCGATATCGATCACTTGTTGAAACTCTTCGCGCTTCATCTCATGCATCGGGATGCGCTTGATGATACCGGCGTTATTGACGAGGATATGAATCGGTCCTACCTCTGCATGGATCTGCTCCACGAGTGCCTTGACGGCTTTCTCGTCCGTTACGTCACATACGTAGCCATGCGCATTGGTGATACCCTCAGCGCGATAAAGTTCGTACGCCTTATCGATGGCTTCCTGACTGCGGGCATTGAAGATGATGTTGTCCGCACCGGCTTGCGCAAACGCTTTGGAGATGGCGAAGCCTATTCCGTAGCAACCGCCTGTTACCCAAGCGTTCTTGCCTTCCAATGAAAAGAGATTATTCATACTATTTGAGGTCTGTTATTTTACTGAAGTCCTGGTCTCCGTAATCGAGGTTTTCCCCACCCATACCCCAGATGAAGGTATAGTTATGGGTAGCGGCAGCGGAATGGATCGACCATTCGGGGGAGAGAACGGCTTGGTTGCCTTTCATCCATATATGACGGGTCTCGTCCACCTCACCCATGAAGTGACAAACGGCTTGCTCTTCGGGTACCTCGAAATAGAAATACGCCTCCATACGACGGCTGTGTACATGCGCCGGCATCGTGTTCCATACGCTACCGGTAGCCAGTTCGGTCATACCCATCTGGAGTTGACAAGTAGGCAGTACTTGGTTGACGAGCATCTTATTGATATCGCGTTCGTTACTCATCTCGAGGCTACCCATGTGTGCTACAACGGCGTCGGCTTTGGTCACTTTCTTATCGGGGTACGTGCAGTGTGCGGTAGTGGAATTGAAATAGAAGAGGGCGGGATGGTTGGCATCGAGGCTCTCGAACTTCACCTCGCGGTCACCGCGACCCAGGTACAAGGCCTCTTTATAATCCAGTTCATACACTTTGTCCCCGGCGATCACGCGACCCTTACCGCCTACGTTGAAGATACCCATCTCGCGGCGGGTAAGGAAATACGGAGCCTTGAGCGGATCGATCGCTTCGAGCAGCAGGGTCTCTCCTACCGGCATCGCACCACCTACGATCATGCGGTCGTACATGGAGTATACCAGGTTCACTTCGTTCTTTACAAACACGTTCTCGATCAGGAAATCCTTGCGCAGACGAGTCGTGTCATAAGTTTTGGCATCGATAGGGTTCGATGCGTACCGTACTTCATAATTTGTTTTCATATCGCTTATTTTTTAATACTTTCAATCTTTACTTCTTTCAACTTGCGCTTCGGGCGCACGGGCATCAACCATCCGAGGTTGACACTGAGGTCCATGGGGCTGGCCATACTGAAATGGTCCGAAGCTCCGGTGCCGTAGATACCGGTGATGGAGTAGTTAAAGCGCACCTCAAACTGGTACACTCCGGCTTTGGCGGTATTGATATAAAAACCCGTACCGGCCGTAGCACCCCATTTGAAGGGTTTGCTAATCGTCTCGTACTGTTTCTGGTTCGCACCGTTCACGAGGGTACCGACATTCCCGTCATCCTTCACGCATAGTCCGATCATCGGACCGAGGTTTAAGAACCATTGACCTCTATTCGTACCGAAATGGAGATGGAAGAGGATGGGGAGTTCCAGATAATGCAAGCGTCGGTAGTACCGTTCGGTGTCCGTCCCTTCAGCCCAACCATGGTTGGCATAGTTCAGTTCCATCTGGAAGGCGCAGTATTTATGTCCGGCGTAGCGGAAGACGAAACCACCCGTACCGCCTAAAATACAGGCTTTCGTGATGGGCGTCATCTGACTGACCTTCGGCGTGAACATCACCGTACTGGCACTCACTCCTCCGTGAAAACCCACGTAGTACTCAGGTGCCTTCAAACGCGGTTGAGCGGACAGGCCGAGCGTGACCATCACCGCCATAACAAACCCTATGATTCGTAATTCTTTCACTCTTTCAATCTTTCAACTTTACCTCCACGCATGCGTTCTGATATCCTCCGTTCTCTTTTTGTTGCCAGCGGATATGGGACTGCAGACCGTTCGTCTCGTGCTTACCGTTCAACCAACCGACGAGTGTCACCATCAGGTCATGGCCCAACAGGTCATACCGCGGTGCTTCACTCACGTGTGCGTTGGCGAAGAAAAGACTCCAGTTGGTGTCATACGCTTCGCGTACCGCTTCGGACGTGAAGACCGACGTGAAGACTTGCGGTACACCGATCTCCTCTTGGTACCAGGAATACTGACTGACGATACGGATGCGGTAACCGGCTTGTTGGAGTTTGGTAAGATGCGGCAGTAAGATCCGTATATGCTGGTATTTATCGCTATGCAGGATGATGATGTTCTCCATCGTGCTGTCCAGTGCGTAGGCCACCGAGTCGTTGAGCAGGTCGCGCAGGGGCATACCGGCACACGCGATACCGTTCGCTTTCATCTGTTTGCGCAGCATCCGTACCGAACCGACGAGGTCGGACTCTTTCACGTCCACCGCCACACAATGAATACTGTCCTGCGCTTGAAGCCATTGACAGAGACTGTCCGCTTCTTGCGCATCGGTGGAGTTGAACTGAAGTACCTGCGGATGGGTGATAAGGTCGATATCATCGCTGAAGGGTAATAACAACGGTACCTTATGCATCGCGCACCACTCGGCCATACGCTCTATCTGAATCGGGTACACGGGACCGAGGACCGCTTGTACGTTTTCCATTTCCGTACTGTCGCAAAGGGCCGCTATACGCCGTTCACTGCGTTCGGTGTCATAGACGCGCAGTCGAAACAAAATACTGTCGTTCTGTAACTCCTGCAACGCTAACAACGCACCTTGGTAAAACTCCGTCATGCGCTCGGCGTTCCCGCTCCGCTTGGTCTGCTTACTCTCAAAGGGCAACATCAGGGCCAGTTCCACCACATGTTGGTTAGGAGTAGGCAGGACGCTATCCGGTTGCATCGCTTTCACGGCTTCTACCACTTGTACGACGGTCTCCGTGATCTTGGTCTCCACCACCACGGCCTCGGTCTGTTGGATCACCGGACGCTTGGTAGGGATAAGCAGTGTCTCCCCGTAATGCAGACCCCGTTCGTTCAGTTGGGGGTTACAACGGATGATCTCACTCTGCGGCACACCGAAGTTGACACTGATGCGGTACAGACCGATACTGCGTTCTACCTCATAGCGGTACATCTCCTCTCCGTTGACAGTGTCCAGCGGGTAGGGGAGCAACTCTTGGGCCTTTGCCTGAATAAAGAACAAAGAACAAAGAGCAAGGATTATAAAAACTTTACTTTTCATATTTGCGTTTTCGTATGATATACACCAATCCGCCGATGAGCGCCAGTAGGGCGATGGGACTGATGGTACTTATTAGTTGCACTTGTGCGCGTTGCTCATGCGCCCGGCGGTCGTTCAGCAGACGCATGGTGACCGTTTTCTCCCGTAGACCGATCAGTCCTTCGCTGTCCGTCAACCAAAGGAGGGCATTGACCGCCAGGTCGCGATTGGAAAATTGCATGCCGCTGTAGCGGTCATACCCCATCGGAAGAGGCGTAGCACGTTGGGTCTCGTTGAGCAAGATGCTTCCGCTTCCGATCACCACTTGTCGCGTGCGAACACTGGTCTTACGGATCGGTTCGTCGCTTTCTATTCCCTCAGGAATCATCCTGTGGGCGTATGCGCTACCGAAGATGCCTTCCAACGATACCGCCACCGGTACGTATTGGTATTGGAACGTATGCAGGTCAGGATTCATATCGCTCAGGTTCACCTCACCCGGGCTGGCGGTCACACGACTCGCGGTACTGGTAGCGAGTAAGATGCGTTTCTCGATCCCGTCGTCCCCACCTACGGCGTCGAGCGGACTGACGAACGTACTCATCACTTGTCCTAGTCCACGCGTGATGGGTGATCCTTCGCTCGTGAGCAACAGCGGTGCAAAGGTCCACGGAAGGGGTTGCAGGTTCGGCTGCTCAGGATCCGTACTGACGTTCACCGGGATGGAGAGACATTGGATATCTTGCACCAGCGCAGGGTTGACGCGGATACCGTACCGGAAGAGCTGTTCGGTCAGACCGAGGTCCAGTGCTACGATAGGTGTGAACCCTTCCTGCTGCAGCACCTGTTCGCTGAACCGCACGCCGTCAAGTGCCCACAGCACTGTTCCACCACGCATGATATACTGGTCAATGATGAAACGCTCGATGTCACTGAAAGCCGTTTGCGGACTGATGATCAGGACTGCTTTGTATGGGTCCAGTTCATGTCCCGTAACCTGTAACCCGTCATCCGTAACCCCTATCGCCCCGCGGTCCACTTGAAAATACTTACTGAGCGCCGACATCAGGTCGTAGGTATGCGCTTCGTCGGGTTCGTTATGGCCCTCGAGAATCGCGATACGCGGTGTGCGGGTCTGCTGAATCAGATGAAGCGCTTCCATGAAGGCGAACTCGAGTTGTTCGATCGAGGCGTTCAAGTTCTCTTCGCCACTCAGTCCGCGGGTGTTCTTGAGCAGCGTCACCACGGCTTGTCGACCTTTATAACGCATCAGCGCGTAGGGATAGACGGTCGTCTGCGCGGTCTTACCGTTCTGCTCCCGCTCATGGATGATGATGGGACTCAGACCGATAGAGTCTGCTAAAGTCTGTACTCTGTCAGCAACGCGGTCTGTCTTCTGTATTTTTCCATAAACTCCCATCTCTTCGATCGTCTCTTCGGTGGCTTTCTTGAGTCTCCGAAAACCCGCATTGAGGTCGCCGTCGAGCAGCAACGTCACTTCGATCGGTGCGTCGGTGGAGCGGAGTAGGGTCTTCGAGGCCTCACTCAAGCTATAGTGCTTATCGTCCGTCAAGTCCCAGCGTATAGGCCGCATTTGCAGCGTCCCGTATAGGCATAGGAATAAACCTACGATGAATATGTACGGTGCGTACTTCCGCATCTATTATTTCTTAATAGCGTTCCAAACCTGTTCGTCAATGATTACGGGATATTTCGCACGCAGGGCTTTGATCCACTCGGCCTCGAGGTAGTCCTGGTAGTCAGTCGTCACTTTGCCTTTCTCATCGTCCCATGCAGCGGGTGCTGCGAGTTTCTTACCTACGCAAACCACTACCGGATACTCTTCGCTCGGGGTGAACTCCGCTTTCTTGACCTTCAGTCCGTATTTATCGACTGCGGCGTTCTTACCCTGCTCCCACAGACCCTGCTGCATCTTCACGTAATGCAGACTGTCGCAGTTCACACGATGATTGATATAACTCTTCACGGAGTCGGGGTTGGCACTCTTGATGATGGCCTGCGCCGCTTTGGCGCTGTTCTTATCTTTGCACTGGAGCAGATAGCCTTTGAAATGCGGTTTGTCCCAGGTGTAGTTTTTCTTATTGGCTGCGAAGAACGCTTCCAGACCGGCGGTGTCTTTCGCCGCTTTGTCCCATACCTCGCGCAGCGATACTTCGAACAGCAGAATACCGTCGTGGTACTCTTGCACGAGGTTCTTCAGTTCCGGATATTTCTCCTCCAGGTGCGCATCGGCGTATGCCTTCACGTCGGCGTCGCTCATCTCTGCCGGTAAGTTATACTCGGCGCGGGTCTTACGGATAAAACTCTTGTCTGCTTCTTTGGAGCGCTCGTCGCGTTGCACTTGACGTGCTACCTGTGCGCGCATCGAGTCAAGCGGCAGGATACCGCGTTCCCCTTCTTTGAGGATGATATGCCATCCGTAGTTCGTACGGAAGGGTGCACTGATCTGTCCTTCGGCCATACCGAATGCGGCCTCCTCGAAGGGTTTGACCATCATACCCTTACCGAACCAACCCAGGTCACCACCTTTGACACTACTGCCGCGGTCGTCGGACTCCCGCATCGCCACTTCGGCGAAGTTGTCCTTATTCACCACGAGGGCGATGGAGTCGATGATCGCTTTCTTAACGGCATTGACGCTGTCCGTGTTCTCACCGCGCGGTACCATCTTCATGATATGACTCGCTTTGACCTCGCGGTGGTCCCGCTCTTCTTCCACGAGCACGATGTGATAACCGTATTGGGTGCGAAAGACCTCACTGATCTGACCCACCGGCGTGTTATACACCGCCTCTTCGAGCGGGTAGACATAACGGAACGGAGTGATCCAACCCAGTTCACCACCGGTCTCCTGTACGTTCGGATCGTCACTCACTTCGCGGGCTACGACATCGAACGCCTCTACGGGTTGACGAATTTTCTTCGCGCGTTTACCTTTCCCTTTGACCACCTCTTTACCAATCGTCACGCGTTCGCGCGCCGCGTTGATAAGGGCGAGGATACTGTCCTGCTCCTGCTGCGTCGCACTGGCCGAACACTGGATAGCGATATGTGCGGCACGGCGGTCCTTGGAAAGGTGCTGCCAACTCATCTCAATCAGGCTGTCCATCGCAGCTTCGTCCTGCATGTATTTCGGCGTAGCCTGCGCACGGTATCCTTTCAGTTCTTTCTTGAAGGCCTCGGTGGTGTCGATACCCTGACTCTCCGCTTCAGCCACTTTGAGTTTGAAATTGATGAACATGTCCAGGTACTCGTCCATCGTCTTGGGATCGAGGGCACCGGCTTGGTTGTTCTTCTCATAGATGTACAAAAACTCCTCTGCACTGACGGCCTTTCCGTTGATGGTCATCAGCGTCTGTTGTGCATAGGCGGAGAGGGACATCGCCGCCAGCACCAGCATAATTAAACTTTTTCTCATTTCTTGATGTATTTAGTATATGTTTTTTCAAAAAGTGCTACCGCTTGGTCGATCGTTCCGAAGATCTCTCCACCCGAAGCATTGGCATGTCCGCCACCGTGGAAGACCTCGCTGGCCCAGATGTTCACCGGTCGGTCTCCTTGCGAACGGAACGATATCCGGATGCGGGGTTTGGGAGTACCGGGTTTGGGTCGCTCTTCGCGCATATAAACCGAATAATAGACATCGGCTATCTGCAGCGGCATGTTCACCAGCCCTTCCGTGTCGCCTATCTGATAATGATAGCGCTCCAGTTCATCGGCACTGAGGGTGATGAGCGACAGGTGGTACTCCGGATAGATGCGCATCTTGCGGTACAGCGCGTAACCCGTCAACCGCACGCGGTCGGTGGAGTATTGGTTGAACACCGCATTGTATATCTCATCTTTCTTCACGCCCGCGCGTAAAAGAGAAGCGATGATATCGTATAACTCGGCACGGGTGGAGTTAAAACTAAAATTACCCGTGTCGGTCATCAGACCGGTGTAGATGCAGACCGCTACTTCGTACCTGATAGACGTTTGACCGCCTGCGGCTGTTAGAAGTTGGTAAACTATCTCGCAGGACGACGAGGTCTCCGGATGGGAATGTACCTCATCGGCAAAATCCACGGGGTTCAGATGATGGTCAATCAGGATCTTCGGGCAGGGGTTAGCGAGCATTTTCTCACCCATGGGTCCGATCCGTTTGGGGTCGTTGAAATCCGTGCAGATAAACAGGTCTGCTGCGGCTATCAACGCATCGCACCGCTGTGCTTCTTTCTCATATATCAAAATCTGTGCCGAACCGGGCATCCAGTTAAAGAATGCCGGAAAAGCATTGGGCACGATGACGGTCGCCTTCTCGCCTATCCAATGGTACAGCGCGAGGCTGGATCCCATGGCATCGCCGTCCGGTGCCATATGGGTAAAAATAACGATATGTTTTGCTTTCTCAATTAATTCTTTCATTCTTTCTTCGCTAATTTCATTACTTCTTCGGCAATACGCTTTGCTGAGTCCTTCTGTGCCAACTTCAGTATATTCGTATGCAGTGTCGCCAATCGTTTCTCATCTTGGATCAACTCCAGAGCCGTCGGGATGAGTTGTTCGGCTGCATCGGCATCACGTACGAGTACCGCGGCCTCTTTGTTGACCAGCGCCATGGCGTTATGCGTCTGATGATCTTCGGCTACGTTGGGCGAGGGCACCAGGATCGCGGGTTTGCCGAGAAGGCAAAGTTCACTGATGGACGAAGCACCGGCACGCGAGATGACGAGGTCGGCGTTTGCGTATTGGTCGGGCATGTCCGAGAGAAAATCATGCACCTCTATGTTCGCCGGACTACCTGCTGCTTCCCATGCCGCCTTGCAGCGTTCGTAATAGGTCTTACCGGTCTGCCAAACCACTTTAATTCCTTCACTCTTTAATTCTTTAATTCCTTCACTTACCGCCTCATTGATCGTGCGTGCTCCGAGTGACCCACCGATGATCAAAAGTCTCTTGACTCCTGACTCTTGACTCTTGACTCCGGTCGTCAGGTTCTGACGCACCGGATTACCGGTAAGGATAATTTTCTCTTTCGGGAAGAATCGCTCCATCCCTTCGTACGCTACGCAGATCTTCGCCGCTTTGTCCTTAAGGATCTTATTCGTCACGCCGGCAAAACCGTTTTGCTCCTGCAGCAAGATAGGGATACCCATTTGGGCGGCAGCCCACATCGCGGCACCGGAGGCGTAACCGCCTACACCAACACCTACGTCAGGACGAAAATCACGGATGATACGTTTCACCATGCGGATGGATTTAGCCAGGTCCATGAGCACCGACACGTTCTTCCACGGCTGGGCACGGTTAAAACCCCGCACGGGCAGACCTACGATTTGATACCCCGCCTGCGGCACGCGCTCCATCTCCATGCGCCCCAGCGCACCGACAAACAGGATCTCCGCCTCGGGATCCAACTCCTTGAGTGCGTTCGCTATACTCACGGCCGGGAATATATGCCCGCCTGTTCCACCACCAGAAATAAGATACCTCATACCTATAAAAATCAAAATCGGGCGCAAAGGTACAAAAAATTTTGCATATATGCAAATAAAATCATAAAAATCGCCCTGTGTGAGCGATTTTTATTGCAAATGTTCCTTTTTGCGGCACGGGTTAATCACGAGGTAATCACCTATGCAATACCTATGCAACACCTATGTAAGAATGTTGTATTTTTAGCGGCAACCTTTGAAGGCGTTTTTGCCGAGGGAGACGGTAGGAGGGAAGAGCGGGGTGCGGAGGTTCTTACATTCGAAGAAAGCTTCCATCCCGATCGATTGGAGGGAGTCATTCCACTGCACCTCGCGCAGACTGCGGCATTGGCAGAAAGCACCGTCTCCGATGGTCTTAAGACCCGGATTGAGTTTGACGGTACGGACGCTGACGCACTGGGCAAAGGCTCCTTTATCGAGCGCCTTAAGGGACGCAGGAAGCACGACATCTTCCAGCAATTTGCACTCCATGAACGCTCCTTCTTCAATCATATGTATATGATCGACAAGGGCGATATTCCGGAGTTGCTGACAATTATGGAAGGCGCGCACACCGATGCGGAAGGTAGAGAGCGGAATGTTGATTTTTTCCAACGCGAGACATCCGTCCAGCGCTTCATCGCCGATGGCGTACAGTCCGTCCGGCAGGTCGAGTCGGTAGAGATGGGTACAGCCTTGGAAAGTCTGCTTCGCCAGCGAATTGATCCCGGCGGGGATAACGACCTTACGCAGTGCGGCACAACCCGCGAACGCTTGTTCACCAAGATAAGTGAGGGTAGCGGGCAGGTCGATCGCTTCGAGGGCGGCACAACCGGCAAAGACGCCATTATCGATGCGACGGAGATGCGACGGGAGGGTGATGGTCTTGAGCGAGCGGCAGAGGAAGAACGATGCCCGTTCGAGGGTCTCGAGACGGTCACTGAGGACCTGGGTCTTGAGGTTCACGCAGCCATAGAAAGCGCCGGCACCGAGTCGCTGCAGGTCGGCGGGCAGGGTAGCGGACTTGAGTAAGCCGCAGTTATAAAAGGCGAAGTTATCGACCTCGGTGACGGTAGCGGGGATGAGTACTTCGGTGAGGGCTTCGCACTGATAGAAAGCGGCGGTAGGGATGCGGGTGACGGTAGCGGGGATAGCGACCGACTTGAGCGTCTTGCGGTTGGCAAACGCCCGCTCGGCGATGAGGCGGATAGGGATCTTGCTCTTGAAAATATACTTGGCGGGCAACTCATTATTGGTTGCGATGAGGCAATCATCGATGACTAATACCCCTTTCTTCCATTTTTTCTCATTCAGATAGATGCCGGAACCGGTGAACGCTTCTTCGCCGATAGAAAGGACGCTCGCCGGGATGACGATCTTCTGCAGGTTCTTACAATCCCGGAAGGTCTCATGGTCAATACGGACGATACCGTCGGGTAGTTCGACGCGCTGGAGGGTCTTATTACCGCGGAAAGCACCGGCGGCGATGAGGCGCGCGGAGGCGGGAACGACCAAACGCGGTTTGATGGTCTTATCGGTAGCGATGAGGATAGAGTCGATCCACAGGCACCCGTCGGTCCAGTTGGCCTTATTGAGATAGATACCCGTTCCTTCGAAGGCCGAGCGATAGACGCGCTGGAGGGTCTTGGGAAGCACTACGGCCGTGAGGGACTTACAACCCTTGAAGGCATTATCTCCGATGGCGACGACGGTATAACGATGTTGCCCGGCGACGATGGTCTCAGGGATGAAGAGTTCACCGGAGGCCTTGGGGTTGAGTGCCACTTCCGCCGTGAGTCGGTTCTCATCGATGGTGTAGTGGACGTCCTGGTAAAGGGCGGTTTGCGCCTTAACGCATACGGCGGCCAAGAGCATTATAGACAGCATCATTGACCTGAATAAAGAGTTGACCATCATGGATGTATTTGTGATTTGTGATTTGTGATTTTTGATTTTCGATATCGGTAGGCATAGAGATGCCGAGATGGAGGAGGATGGCATTGAGGATGAGTCGTTTGCCGTCCTCGGTGAGATAGGCGGTGGAGTACTCGCTGACGCCGATCATGATAAGGTCGTTAGAGAGGACGGCGACGGACGAGGCGGAGGGGTTAGAGAGGGGTGCGGCAAGCGTAGTGACGACGCCGTCATAGGTCCAATCGGAGATGGCGGTGACGGCATTGGTGTTACATTGGTCGAAGAGTTGGGCTTGTCCGTCCGTGAGGGTGAGTCCGTCAAAGAGCGGATGGGTAGGATCGCTGACCGAGATACTGAGGTCCTGGGTGTTCACCGCCGTTCCCCAACCCCACACGTTGGGTTTGAGCAGAAAAGGCTTGAGTAGCACCATGGGTTTGGCGTAGTTTTTAAGGGGCACAAAACCGGCAGCACTGCTGTTAGGAGCGGGTCCGAGAACGAGCACCTCATAATCGCTATAATCGACCGTGGCATCAGTAGCATCGGTGACGACGACCCAGAGGCTGTCATTAGCACGCAGATACTTGAGTAGCGCTTTGTCGGCCGAGGCATTGAGCAGCGAGACGAACGCCACGGCATGGGTTCCTTCGGGTTGGACCTCCGGGATCGTGTCTTCGGGTTCGGGCGTATGTTCTTCTCCCGGCGACTCGAAGCAGCCTAAGTCCGGCGCGAGACCGTTATAGGGTAGGTTCACATCGACGCCTGCATCGATGAGGGCCGAGCCTTCGGTAAGCCGCATGAAAGGGGTCTCGGACAGCGAACCGTCGGAGGTGCGATACATGAGGATGAGGGTGGTGTCGAGGGACTGAAAATCCGCCTTGGTCGCGGTCTTACCATTCCAACTGTTATGATCGATGGAGACGACCGTCTGCGATTTATAGCTGTCGCTTTTCTTTCCGGCGAACGTGATACAGTTTTGGATGGTGTTGGTGCCATAGGCGGTGGTGAAACCATAGTTGGTACCATTGGCATAGGCGGAGTTATTATAGAGCCACATCGTACCGCCGTTGTTATTCTGGTCAAAACCCCGTTCGTTATTGCCCACCGCCAGACAATGATGCACCACTACCTGATGGTTCGTATATCCGCCACCCATCTTGAACCCGTTGCCGTTACCCTGGCAGGGATACTTAGCGAGGGTGATGGTGATCGTATTACCGTAGCGATCCGTCATCTGGGTACCTACCTTGGAGTCAAACCAGGCCTTATCGACACCCAGTGCGCGGGGGTGGGCAGACATGTCATAATACGCTTCGCCGTTCCGATAACAGATACAGTTCTCAATGACGGTCTTGGAGTTGCTGACGCGCTGGAAGAAATCCCAACCGTCGTCGGAGTTATTCCACGCCCGGCAACCGATATAATGGTTTCCGTCTCCGGTGAACTGCTTATCGGCAAAACCATCGGCGTTACCCCCGAAATTGGCGGTCGTACCGGACATGGTTTCATAATCGAAATTATCATGCGAGTCCACATTCTTGATGATGTTATTACCGCCGTTCTTCATCTGGCAGCCCGTATCCGCCGAACCGTAGATATCGAGGTTCTCAAAGAGGTTATAACTACCCTCATTATGCAGGTTGTTCTTCCCCGAATAACGCAGGGTGAGGTTTTTTATATGCAGGTAGGACGTGGTGCTCTTGACCTGGAGTCCGCGTGTACCGTAGGGGGTGGTGCGGAAATCAAGGATGGCGGTGTATTTGCCGCTGCGGTTGATGGGTTCGTAGCCGGAGATGACGATGCGCTTGGAGGCCGAACCGTTGAGGTTCTGCACGGCGGTGTTCCCCAGGTCATACTGTCCGCTGAAGAGATAGAGGGTGTCCCCGGGGTTCTTGAGTTTCTTCAGTCCGGTAGCGAACGAACAGGGAGAGGCGAACGAACCGTCGCCTGCGCCGTCGGGAGAGGCGTAGTATGTTGCTGCGCAACAAGTTGAAAGTTGAAAGTGGAAAGTGGAGAGGAGTAGCAGGGCTACGAGGGCTTTTTTCATATCCGTGTTATTTTTTGATGACTAATCGAAGTATCCGATAGAGTGCCAGTACGCCGATGGGGAGCAAGGCGTAAAGGGACAGACCGGTAAGGTAACAATAGGGCACGAGAACCAGCAGGGCGAGCACGTAATACGCTACGCGGAACCGCGCTTTCGCTTCTTCGTTCGGGATGAGACGGCGCATAAAAGGCCAACGGTAGTTGGGCATGGAGAAACGCTCCAGACCGATGAGGAGGGGGTAAGAAACGAAGAGCAATATATAATCGATGCCGCTATGTGCAGCAAGGCACATAAAGGGGATGTGTCGCGAGAAAACGAGCCATATATAAAGGAATACATTATAGCGGTTCCGCCAGCGGTTGTAGGTCGCGAAGAGGGCAAGCATTATCGCGAGTGCGCATAGGAGTGAAGGAGTGAAGGAGTGAAGGAGTGAAAGGAGCGCAAGGCATAACGCAGCGATGAGCAGGCGGGTGAAGATGATGAGATAGCGATGCGCGAAGAAATAGGCGGTTTGGGTGTCCGTCAGACGCAGTGAGGGTTGGGATTCATGCTGCACAGCGACCGTATCATTGAAGATATAACCGAGTTCGTAGAGCGTGAACGTAGCGAAGAGGACGAGCGTATAGGAGAGCACGTCGAGGTGGCTGTAAAAAGCCGTAGGTAGGATATAAAGCAACAACCACGACAGTAACTTCGGTACGGAGCGCAGACGCACACCGTACAGATAGGCGAAGGGGATGTAGAAAGTCGCCTTAATATTTGTTTCTTCCTGTTTCAATATAGGTGACGTTTAGGTTCGTCGGCAGGAGATGCTCCCACCGCGAACGGTTGTTATACGTGATGATGGTAGCATGCCGGGCACGTAGGATAAGCGGTATATCAGAGGTGTTATCCGTGATGATATCGAAATCCGCATAACGCGTCAGCAGTTCCTCTTTATGCTGCAGCGTATGGTACGCTTTGGCACCTGTGTGTTTGGCTACCTCTTGGGCGATGATGCTCATCGTTTGGGAAACCAAAACGATGTCCTTACCTTCTATGATTTTCCATACTTCTTCTATCTTGCGGGGTTCGAGATAGGAGGTATAGAACTGCTCGACGCGTGCCTGCTGTTCGTCGATCGGCAGGCGTTGGAAGCGCCGTACGGCCCGACGACGCACCAGGTCGATGCCGAAGAGGCGATAGACGAGCGAGTTGAGTTTATTGCCCTTGATACCCAGCAGGTCATAGGTGGTGTTGGAGTAGAACAGCGTCCAGCAGATGTCGACGAGTGTCTGATGGGTACGATGGGTGGCGAGGGTCTGCTGTAACGCCTGCTCCATGCGTTCCATTTGGTACTGGCGACTGAAACGTTGCTGTTCGGTGGGGTTCACTGCCTGATGCGTACAACCTTTCGTTTTCCACTCCGCGTATTGGGTCATGATAAAGCTCTTGATAGCTTCGACGGAGTCCGTAGCGATACCGGCATTGGTAGTACGGATAGCCGCCGACAGTACGCCTTCATCGGCCGGTACGCAGAGGACGGGTTTCTCGCATCCGAGCGCTTCGTAGAACTTAGTGGTCATCATCCCTTTGGCGGCTTTGTTGGTCAGCACCACCATGACGGAGGACCGGCGGATGGCATCGCCCACTTGGTCGGTAGGGATACCGGATTGGGTGATCTGCAGCCGGATATCGTCGTGGCTCAGTTCGCGCACGGCCTGCTCGATCGGTCGGATGTCCTGGAACTCATACAGTTTGCCGATATAGGAGATAA
>JAEEGL016634066.1_pt1 | contig 15533 bp, 10 predicted proteins | sample 9134231 | NCBI WGS metagenome assembly JAEEGL01 (sample SAMN16246548, study PRJNA631951) | gut metagenome | biome: gut microbiome; feature: rumen; material: fiber-attached | host: Bos | place: Iran: Karaj | collected 2018-10
CAAAAACTTTCCGATCAAGGAAAGAGAGAATGTCACCAGAGTGAATGTAGCCTGAGTTATATCAGGTAGAGGCATCAGGCTAATGCCATTAAAAGACCGGAGTGCATGCGCTTCGGGAATTTATAAATATCAACCATGAGTAGGTAAATAGCCAGGTCACTTACTTCACGCAGAAGTAATGTCTTTTATTCTCGCTGTCGATTACATAGAAGTAGTAATCTCCGCAAAAGTAAGCTTTTTTGCCCTGGGTGAAACCCTTTGCTACAACGTTGAATGCGTTGTCGATTAAGTCATAGTTTTCACCGTCTTCGGAAACCAAAGCATATCCTCTTATATTGAAATTCGTGGCGTCTTTGTACATCTTGATTTCGTTTAATTCACAGTCGGTGTATCCGGCGCCCGAATTGTCTTTCATTCGAACGAATCTGTAATCGCCGTCTATATGGTAAAGTACGGTGATGTCTTTGAATTTCTTGTTGTTCTTATATTCCTGCACGCCGCCTGTTTCGCTTTCATCGACTATCTCGAGGGTTTTGGGATCGATGCAGACCAAAGGTCTTAAAGACATCTGCGAATAGAAGAGCGGATAGTGGTTTAATGATGATGTGCGAAGGTAGAGATAATCGACGTTTGGAACGTTAAGCGTGAACGTATGCTCTTTTAAAAGTTCGCCGTATTCATCGTAGAATCTGATGTAATGGTTCTTGTCTTTGTCGATGTCGGTCGTGCATATCGCAAATGAATTGTCCAGGTTTACATCCCACGAATATGCGGTCGAGCAGCCGCCGTTTTTATCTTTGTCATCATTTATTTTCTTTATTTCATTTCCGTCGTAATCAAGGATGTGAACAGTGGGGAATTCGTTACTGTTTTCCATAATAATCGTATCCGGCAGGAAAAAGAAATAACTGTTTCTCGCTTTGTCTATAAAATCAAACTGAACTTCTGTTAAAGTGATAGGTTCGCCTTCAGTTAAGCCGCAGTTTTTACATGTTTTCGGAGTATCGAAAGTAGCGTAATTCCATTCATGAGGAAGAATATCGCCTTCGGTTGCGTTACATACCGAGCATGTTTTAGGCGCGGTACATGTGGCTTCAACCCATGTGTGAGGAAGCGTCGTTCCCATTGTAAGACCGCATCTTGTGCATGTCTGCGGAGCGGCACATGTCGCATCTGCCCATTCATGACCGAGAGCCTGACCTTTTTCTTTGCCGCATTTGGTGCAGCGTATGGGAGTATCGCAGTCAGCATCTACCCATTCGTGCTTGCAGCATCCGGCAAGGAAAAGAACCATTATAAGCATATTCGCAAAAACAAAAATCTTTTTCATTCACATTACCTCATTTTTCTTATTTTCATTATATCTTTTCTTCCCCGGAATTTGTACTAAAAAAATCCTTTTATGATAAAATAAAAAAAGATGTTGACTCTCCCCCTGGGGAATCCTTTAAGGTGGATTTATAAAAGGCAAGGAGGATACGAAATGAAGAACAAAATGACATCCGGCGAGATAGCGAAAAAAGCCGGTGTATCACAAAAAGCAGTACGTTTATATGATGAAAAAGGGCTGCTAAAACCCACCGAATATTCCGAAGGAAATTACCGCCTTTACGATAAGGCCGCACTCGAAATTCTCGAAAAGATTGTTGCTTTAAAGCAGATCGGTTTTTCTCTCGAAGAAATAAAAGACAATCTCACAAGCGGCGAGGCGAAGGACGTTGCCGAGGCTTTAAGAATACAGCTTAAAAACATGGAAGAGAAGCGTTATCAGCTCGATAAAGTCATTCAGTCCATTAACAGAACGCTTCAGAGAAAAGGAGACGATCTCGACTGGGACGATGTTGCCGAAATCGTATCAAATGTAGGTATCGATCAGAAAGCAGACGAGCGTCACTGGGATGCACTTCGTCACACATCTACCGAAAAAGACTGGTATGTCAAAACTTTCGAATACCTTGATTTGAAAGAGGGAAGCAAGGTCCTTGATCTCGGTGTCGGATATGCGAAACTTTGGAGGAATAACCGCGATGATATACCCCGGAATACCAAAGTTTTCGGCTATGACATTCACGGAAGCTGGGCCGATGATTTCGAGAAATACGTTAAAGAGAATGAAAAGAATTTCCCCGAAGGCGTGGAAATAAAACTCGAATTCGAAGACATCGAAAAAGAGAAAGCATGGAAGAAGATTAAGAAAGAAAAAGAGTACGATTATATCATCGCTCATTACATTTATTTTGAATTAAAAGATGCGGAAACTCTCATAAAGAGAGCATCGGAAGTGCTTGCTTCGGACGGAACGTTTTCTTTTAACGGCGAGGCGGTAAATACGAGAATGCTTTTCTTTAAAGATGCAATGAAAGAAGTCGGAATCAAAGCACCTTTCATCGATGAAATAATAAAGGCGCAAAAAAAATCACAGGATGAGTGCGAGGCGATGCTTAGGAAGTATTTTAAGAAAGCGGAACCCAATTACCTTCAGAACAGATGGCATTACACCGATGCGTCCGAATTATTGGACAAGATGAAAGAACTCTTCCCCGGGCAGGAAAAGTTCGTGAATGACAACGAGGACAAAATCCTTGATTACTTCGAAAAGAAAATCAAAAAAGAGAAAGAATTAATCATGGAAGTTGACAGTCTTTTCTGGAGATGCAGCAAGTAAAATTAATAAAAATACTTGAAATAATGCGGATAACTATTCTGTTGAGTAAATAGATAAAAAATATTCAATAAAGCAGACAGAAAATTTATCTGCAAAAAAATACAATTGACAAAACAACATATACGGGAGTAATCTAAACACAACATTTTTGCAAAGGAGTTCTTCTCATGAGTAGATTTGTAATCGATCATTCATATACTACCGTGGCGACTATGCTTATTGGGTATGGTCTTAATGTTGTATGTGTTGATTCGAATTACAGAGAAGAATAGTTATCAGATTAAGTAAAGAATGATGACCATCTGTTTTTCGAAGCAGGTGGTCTTTTTTATACAAAGTGCAGGAAAGATAACAATTAAAAACAAAGAACAATAAAACAGAATCAGAGAATCAATAAAACATAATCAGGGAATCAATAAAACAGAATAAATATTCGCGAATATAAATATTTTCAAAACAAGAAAACCAAAATTTAAATCAGGAGGGACAGATATGGATTTGCACGATTATAAGGATGTGGCAGAAAATTACGACAGATACCTGGAAGTGATGTATGCGGATGACGATCATCACGCCAATTTTCAGGAATTCTACTATCAGCTGGCTTTAAAGTACGGTCAGGGCGGAGTAGCAGATATCGCATGCGGAACAGGCGCAGTGCTTTTGTATCTGGCAGAGAGAGGCATTGAAATCGACGGAACGGACATTTCCGAAGAGATGTGCAAAGTCTCAGAGATGAAAGCAAAAGAAATGAATTTAAAATTAAACATTTATCCTTCCGACATGACAAAGTTTTCTTCGGGAAGAAAGTATTCGCTCGCGATTATCGCACGAAGCGGTTTCATGCATCTTCCCTCACAGGAACTTCAGAAAGCGGCTCTTTTAAATATTAAAGAACAGCTGCTACCGGGCGGAATTCTTACATTCAATACGTTTGATCCCTGGCCCGCCATGCAGGCTGAGCAGATGAAAACGAAGCCGGACGATTATTCTTTCAGACTTGAGTACGTGAACGGAAACGGAAATCCCGAAAAGATTTACACGGCGATAAATTACAATCCTTATTCCCAGCAGCTTTCGGGCAACTGGAAATTTGAAGAGTATAACGACAAGGGAGAGATAATCGATACGAGAATCAGACCGCTGTTAATGCGTCAGACGTATCGTTCTGAAATTTATCTGCTCGCCGAGCTTTGCGGATTCGAGATTGTGGATATTTACCGCGGATACGACGGAGATAAGGAAGATCTTAATGATATTACATCCGCATTTAAGTATCAGAGCAACCTTATCTGGATTCTTAAGAAGAAAGAGTAAGAGATAAGAAACACTTATCCGGAGAAAAAAGTATAGAGGAAAAAGTATGAAGTACTTTCGAATACACACAGCGGAAAATGCTTATACGAGAAAAGAGAACCTGTTTGAGACTGAAAATAAAAGTAATGGGAATGAAGAAAATCTTGTATGGCCAGATTACAAAAACTGCATCGCAAACCTTCCAAACTCAATTTTAAAATATTACGGTGTTAAAACCGCAGGTGAAACATTACCGCTGGCAGACAGATATCTTGATAAAGAATACAAAAACATCGTTGTAATACTGCTTGATGGTATGGGCACTAAGATAATAGAAAAACACTTAAAGGAAGACGGTGCATTCAGATCAAACCTTGCAGGAACATACAATTCTGTATTCCTTTCAACTACTGTTGCGGCAACAACCTCGATGATGTCAGGCCTTCAGCCCTGCGAACATGCATGGCTAGGCTGGGATAATTACTATGCATCGATAGACAAAAACGTTACGGTTTTCCTAAACATCATACAGGGTACTGATGAACAGGCGGCACCTTACAATGTAGCAAGGACCGAAACACCTTACGAGAACATTTTCGAAAAGATTGCAAAGAGCGGACAGAATGCATACTGTATTGCACCTTTCTTAGATCCCGACATCGACAGTATTGATGTAATATGCTCGAGAATCAGGGAACTTGCGGCTAAGGATGAGAAGAAATTTATCTATGCTTACTGGGATGAGCCTGACGGAGTTCTTCACAAAAACGGTCTTTCTTCTGACAGGGTAAACGAAACATTAATTCACCTGGAAGAAGAGGTTTCGAAGCTTGCAGATGAACTTGAAGATACACTGATAATCGTAACTGCAGACCACGGACATATAGATACGGACACAGTTTTTATATGGGATTATCCGAAGATTGAAGAGTGCCTTGTCAGACTTCCTTCTTTAGAGCCGAGGGTTCTTAATTTCTTCATTAAAGACGGTATGAAGGAAATTTTCGAGAAAGAATTCAACAAGGAATTCGGCGATAAGTTTATTCTTATGCCGACTGAGGAAGCGATTGAAAAGAATCTCTTCGGAACGGGCAGGCATCATGAGAAATTCAGATCGATGCTCGGAGATTATCTGGCAATAGCGACGGGAAATCTTTCGATTCTGGTTTTGGAGGAAGAGTGGAAATCGCTCCACGGAAGTATTACCGAGGAGGAGATGTTAATTCCGTTAATTGTATTTGAGTAAAAGAGTATAAAAAAATCGGGTTAAATACAGCAAACCCCAAACGGATACGATTTAATCCGGAAACTGAAACAAACATCAGCAAGTCTTTGCAGAAAAATTGCCTCATTCTGGAAATGATTTGCCTAATTGTGAAAAGGGTGTGTAAATCTTTATTATCCTTTCAAAAATGTTATAATTTATATTGGTTTAAAATTTGTATTTTGAGTATTTCAGACGATAAAAAACGGCAGAAAAATACGAAATTATTAAGAGCGGAAAATATTGATTTTTCAATATTTCGCACCAAAAATAAAGGTAATAAAGAGGTTTTACTGAAGTGAAAATGACGGTTGATTTGTTTGACAGTATCATCAATACTTCTCAGGACTGTGTTTTCTGGAAGGATAAAGAAAGAAGGTTCTTAGGTGTAAACCGGGCTTTCCTTGATTACTACGGATTTGATTCGCAGGATGTTCTTATCGGAAAGACTGACGAAGATATGGAATGGCATACCGATCCGGAGCCTTTTAAGCAGGACGAACTCAGAGTACTCGCGGGACACAGCACATATAAGGTGCAGGGCAAATGCATTATGAAGGGCGAGGAAAGGGACATAATTGCATCCAAGAGACCTTTGTATTCAGGCGATGAGATAGTCGGACTGGTGGGAAGCTTCGTAGATATTACGGATGTAATCAGAAGAAAGCACAAAACAGACGGCTCACAGGTTCTTTATTCCATACAGGACTTAAGGAAGTTCTCGTATTTTGACAGGATAATTGATGATATAAGTCTTGAGGAAATTCTCGATCCCTTAACGGGTGCCATTTCGAGAGCATACTGCATCAAATTCATTCACGCACTGGTTTCGGAAAAAACACCTTTTACTTTCACAATTATTGACCTCGATAATTTCAAATACATTAACGACAATTTCGGACACATCGCCGGAGACAAGGTACTGACTATCGTAGCCAAGGGAATTGCCGATTTTCTCGGAGAAAGCGGACTTGTAGGACGTTTCGGAGGAGATGAACTCTTAATCGTTGATCTTAAGCATCTTGAAACCGAAGAAAAGGTTGATTTCTTTGAAAAACTCTACGGCAACTCGGATGCTTTAAGAATTAAGGTTACTTTTGACAACGGTGCGGCATATATCACGGGTACGGCAGGATGTGCTTCTTTCCCTGCGGATGAGGATGATTTTTCCTCACTCTTCGCATTGACGGATAAAATGCTTTATATCGGCAAGAACAAAGGAAGAAACTGCTATACCGTATATGAAGAGGAAAAACATAAGGATATAGAGATTCGAAAGATTGCGGGAAACGGTATTTTTACCAACATGCATAAAATCAGAATCGACATCGAAAACGAAAAGGGCTTTGAAAACAAACTTTTGAAAGCCATGTCACACATAACGGAAGTTTTCCAGATAACGGATTTGTACTATGTAAAAGAAGACGGCAGAATGAGAGCCGTTTTGAATAAAGATTTTGATGAAGATGCGTCGGATATAGGAAATATTATGGAAGACGATCTTTTCTCGGAAAGTACTTTAGACAGAGTAAAGAAATCATCACCGAAATTCTATGATACTCTGACAAGAAACGATTTCGAGACGATTCTTGCCACCAGGATAAGAAAGAATGACAAAGTTTACGGATATATCGTTTGTGCCGTACACAGAAGTCTTCGTATCTGGCAGGAAAACGAATGTGCAATCCTTTATTATCTGGCTGAACTTTTAGCAGATGAATTTTAGTAAAGGAAAAATTATGGACTTAATAGTGATAATAGGAAGTGGCGCGGTCGGCAAGATGACCGTTGGCCAGGAACTGATGAAGATAACCGATTTCAGGCTTTTTCACAATCACATGATGATTGAACCCGTGCTTGAAATATTCGGTAAGTTTGACGGAAGTGTGGTAAGTAAGCTCAGAGAGGATATCTTTGAGGCCTTTATGAAAACGGAATATCAGGGAATGATATTTACTTTCATGTGGGCTTTTGACATGCAACAGGACTGGGATTACATCAAAGGCGTTGCAGAGAAGTTCGAAGCCACGGGCGGAACCGTTTACTATGTGGAGCTTGTTGCGGACAGGGAAGTTCGTATAGAGAGAAACAAGAGCGAAAACAGACTCCAAAACAAGCCTTCCAAACGAGACATTGTTATATCCGAAGACAGAATGATAAGAGAGGAAACCAATTTCCGTCTTGTAAGCAGGGACGGCGAAATTCCTTTCGAGAATTATATAAAGATCGACAATACAAATCTCGAACCGGGAGAAGCAGCCAGAATGATTAAGAAGCGCTTCAACCTTCCGGGTACTAGTCTTACACATATTTTGAATCATTTAAGATTCGAGGAAGTCAGCGACGAAAATCTCGAATTACTTTTGGAGATGCAAAAAGAGAGTTTCATGCCTCTTTACGAAAAGTACCATGATGAGATGTCACCCGCGATAGAGACGATAGAGAAAGTAAGAGCAAGGGCAGCAGTTCCTTCAAGACAGTACTTCTTTATCTTAAAAGACGGTGCGAGAGTCGGAGTTATCAATATCGGAAACAACAATCCTGACGAAAAGGATGTTTCGTTCATAAGTCCGATTTTCATTCTTCCGAAATATCAGAATCAGGGGCTTGCGTATGCGTCCATCATGAAGGCATTTAAGGATTATCCTGAAGTTAAGACCTGGAAGCTTGATACAATACTCGAGGAAAAGGGAAACTGCCATCTTTACGAGAAATGCGGTTTCGTAAGAGTCGGGGAAGAGCATCCGGTTAATGACAAGATGACGCTTATTGAGTATGAGTACAAAGTGCCTGAAGCAGAGTAGAGTCTAAACCTCCGAAGAGGAAACAATTATGAATGCCGGACAGACAGATTCTAAGATGAATGTCCGGAACTTCTGCTAAGGAGACAGTTTGGGACTGAGACAGGATGATGGGCAGAACTGAAATGAGGAGTAAGAAATGGCGATTATAGAGACAGAAAGACTCATATTGCGTCCGGTAGATGTTAATGACGCCGAAGCAATATTCAAATGGGCAGGAGATCCCGAAGTAAACACATATATGATATATCCGCTTCACAAAGACATTGAAGTGACGAAATACTGGCTTTCAAATATGAGGGACTCCGAAGGAAGCGATGAATTCGATCTCGGATTCGTGCTTAAGGAAACGGGCGAACTCATCGGAATGGGTGGCCTTGTAAAAAAGGAAGGCAGCGACGAATGGACAGTAGGTTATAACTTAAGAAAAGACTGCTGGGGACGCGGCCTTGTTCCCGAAGCCATAAAGGCAATAATGGAATATGTTATAAAAGAAAGAGGCGCGAAGGTTTTCGTCGGAGAAGTTGCAAAGGATAATGCAAAGAGCCGGAGAGTAATGGAAAAACTCGGACTGAGCGTTTGCGGTGAAGGACAGTACAGCAAGTTTGACGACAGCGCAACTTTTGACTGTTTCATGTACAGGAGAGAACTCTAAGGGTACTGTAAGCTTGGAGACAAGTTCTTTTTCGGAAAAATGATTTACTGCCAAGAGTAAGCAATTAAATATTCAAAGAATTAAAAAAAGTCGGCTGGATGAAAGTTCAGTCGACTTAAATATGTTTAGGTGTAATTTGACACGCAGAGTAAAATATTAGTATAAGCATAGAAAGAAAAACTACAGACATGAGTGAAAAAAGCAAAGGCAACAATACAAAGAAAAAAGAAAGATTTTACCTGCTCGATGATTTGAGAGGATTTGCTGTACTCGGAATGATATTCTGTCATACGCTTTACGATCTTGAGTCATACGGGGTAATTCTTCCGTTTACCTATACATGGCAGTATGAACTCTGGGAACAGTTTTTAAGATTCCTTTTCTTCTTCATATCGGGATACTGCGTATACCTTGGAAGGAAGTCATTAAAGAGAGGTCTTATTGTTTCGGCATGCGGACTCATCGTTACGATAGTGTCTATTGTGATTAAGGTCAATCCGCCGATTGTATTCGGAGTGCTTACCTGTATGGGATTTAACATGATAGCGGCAATTCCTTTTAAGAAGATTATCAATAAGAAAAATGCGCCGTATTTCCTTTTCGGATTTCTGATTCTTCTGGTTCTGACGCTGCATATTCACCGCGGATATTTCGGAATACTGAGTCACAAAATCTATGAATTTCCCAAGGCATGGTATGGCGAATACAGTCTGCCTTTGACATATGTTCTGGCATTCTTCGGAATACCTTCGAGAAAGTTTGCGTCATCTGATTATTTTCCGTTTGTACCCTGGTTCTTCCTCTTTATGACGGGATTTTCGGTAAATGCGTGGTTAGGCGACAAACTTTCGAAAATGAAAATAATGAAACTTAAAGTTCAGCCGCTTGAATTCATCGGCAAACATTCGCTTATCTTTTATCTGGCACACCAGCCGATAGTGATGGGCATTGTAATGTTACTGGATTTAACGATTGGACTTGGATGATAAAAAAGAGGTATGAAATGAAAAATGTTTTAAAATTCATGGCTTTGGCAATGGCAGCAGCTTTGTGCATGAGCGCATGCTCAAATACGACCGAAAGCGGAGCCTCAAATACGAACAATACAGTTTCAGCAAACACTGAGAACGCTGCGAATACAGATGCTAACGGGGATGCGGCATATGATAATTCTCTTTTGGAAGATTTATCAAAGGCATCTGACTCGGGAGACAATGCGGCAGCAGTATCTGACAATACAACAGGAACACCGGCAAATACGGACCCGAATAATCCCTACAAACCAGAGAGCATCGACATCGATCTTACAACAATTTCCGGACTGCTTGTTTATTCGGAAGTTTACAACATGATGGAAACGCCCGAGGATTACGTCGGAAAAACGATTAAGATGAGAGGGCTCTATTCATATTATTACGATGAGGGTACAAAGAATGAGTATCATGCCTGCATAGTTCAGGACGCAACGGCATGCTGCGCTAACGGGCTTGAATTTATTCCCGAGGGTTCGCTTGTTTATCCCGATGATTTTCCGAAGATGGAAGATGAAGTTACGGTTACGGGTATTTTTGATACCTATTATGAGGGCGAAGATTTGTACTGTACTTTGAGAAATGCTTATATGGAGTTCTAATCTGACAGTACGTTTTTTGTCCACAAAAATCCAAACTCTTTTGTCACTTTTGTAACAAACTGTATATTATTTTTTATTTTTTTATAAAAATCTTGTGTGAGTCTTATATAAGAAAAATATTCATATTTCTCTTAAGTGTGTTAAAATAAAAGTCAGGGTTTGGAGCATTTTGAGGGAAAAATAATGGATAACAAAAAGAAAGCATTTTTATTTGGCATCGATATTGTTATATTCATTCTTATTGTCATAGGGTTTATCTCATTATCAGTTTATACAAAGAACTTACCGGCGATTCGCGTTGTACAAAACAGCGAAAGCACAGCCATAGAGCAGCAGGATTTGTATATCACAATGCCTATCGAAAAAGGCTGGTACGACAGCGGATTTCATGCCAATCAGTACAGTGCGACTCTTTATAACAATACATTCAGCAGCCTGAGAGACTGGTCAGTAACTCTCGAAATTCCCAACAATGCCAAAATAACCGATTCATGGAATATTTCGTTTATCGAAAATGACGACGGAACGATAACGATTTACAATACACCGAACCAGGGCTTTAACGATATTATCGAGCCCAACAATTTCATTACATTCGGATTTATCCTTTTTGCCAATTCGGATAATGAACTGACGAATTTCGTAATCAGAGCGGTACCGAATGCGAAGATAACCGATTATCCTTTGTACTACGTTTTGGTTTTCTTAAGTATAGTTTTCGTTACGGCAATTTCAATCCAGATTGCCATCGCGATAAAGGACCGTCAGTTTAAGCACAGAAGAGAACTGGATAAAAAGATCATTATTCAGTCAATGAAAACGTTTACAAACTTCATCGATACCAAGGACCCTTACACCAGAGGCCATTCGATAAGAGTTGCTTTTTATACCAAGAAGATTGCCCAGAAGATGGATTTTGATGAAGAAGAACTTTATAACATTTATTACGTTGCGCTTCTTCATGACGTAGGTAAGATTAACATTCCCGACGAGATACTAAACAAACCCGGCAAGCTTACTCAGGAAGAAATGGATATCATCAAGACACATACAAGCAACGGTGCTTCGATGCTTAAGGACTTTTCTTCAATTCCCTGCATCGTGGAAGGTGCTCATTACCATCATGAAAGATATGACGGAAACGGCTACCCCGTAGGACTCAAGGGTGAGGAAATTCCTCTTATTGCAAGAATCATCGGTGTTGCGGATGCATTCGATGCCATGAATTCCGACAGGTGTTACAGAAAAGCTCTTTCGAAGGATAAGATCATATCTGAGCTTAAAGAAGGTTTAGGCAAGCAGTTCGATCCCGAGATAGTAAAAATCATGCTGGACCTTATCGAAAACGACGCTTTCAAAAATATGAATTCGGAACTCAATTAATAAAAAGATTCAAAAGTGCAGAGAACTGTGAAACAGCAGTGTCTGCACTTTTTTGACTTTTATAAAAGGGTACTTTTGTTTGACTGAAACTATGTCATTTGATAAAATTTAGTTTAGGTGAAAAATGATTTATAGGATAAAAAATACAGGGGAGGAACTTTAAATGAAGAACGTAACACAAAAAATATTTAAGTATATTTTTATGGCATTTTTGGTTGTTATAATAATGCCTTTTTTTTATGTGCCTTTGACGGCGAAAGCGGCTGCAACACATAATGATCATGAAGGGCATAAATCGCATAAAGGCTGGACGGCAATAGGAAGTGCTGAAGATTTATACAGCCTTGGAGAAAACGGAGGAAGCGGATATCTTACAAACGATATTGAACTTAGTGATAGTCTGTTTATTTATCGAGAAAAGGTAGTAAATCTTTGCCTTAACGGGTACAAAATTAACTTTACCACAGAACATGAAACATCTGTAATCTATGAAGATATAAATTCAACATTAAATTTATATGATGAAAAAGGTAACAGCGGAAAGATAACCTGTTCGGACGATTCCGAGGTGATTGGAGTTAAAGTATATCACGCAACCTTAAATATGTATGGCGGTACAATCACAAAATGTCGTGGGTATAGTGAAGGTGGTGGAGTTTACGTTGTGGGCGGTTCTTTTACAATGAACGGCGGTATAATTTCAGAGAATGAAGCTACAGGCAATGGTGGCGTTGGTGGTGGTGTTTACGTTTATGATGGTTCTTTTACAATGAACGGCGGTATAATTTCAGAGAATGAAGTTACAGGCAATGGTGGCGGTATACATGTTGATTCCGGTTCTTTTGTGATGAATGACGGTGTAGTTTCTTCGAATAGTGCTAAATACGGCGGTGGAATTCATATAAATGGAAGTTTTATATTGAACGGTGGAACTGTTTTAAATAATAACGCAGATTCTGGAGGAGGAGTAGCTATTTCAAGTGACTCAAACTTCACAATGGACGGAGGAATTATCTCAGAAAATAATTCCCAAGATAGCGGAGGAGGAGTATTTATATCAGATAATGTAAACTTCAGCATGAAAGGAGGAAAAATAACTAAGAATAAAACATCTGGTAATGGCGGAGGAGTTTATTCACAATCTTCATTTACAATGTCAGGAGGGGATATTTCGGATAATTCCGCTAAATGGGGTGGTGGAATAGAAACTGTTAATGGTGTAACATTTACTCTCAAAGACGGAAATATTACAGGAAATAATGCTGAAGAATATGGCGGGGGAGTATGTGCAGACAAAATAAAAATGAACGGAGGAAATGTTTCTAAAAATAAATCATGTGATTATGGTGGAGGAATTTATTGCTATAAGGATTTTACTTTGACAGGCGGAACGATTTCCGAAAACAGTTCCGAAAAAGGCGGAGGCGTATATTCGTATGGACCCTTTACTTTAATCGATGGCAGTATAACTGAAAATACAGCAACGCTTAACGGTGGAGGTGTATTATTAGCAGATTCTAAAATGATAATTCAAGGAGGAAGCATTTCCTGTAATACAGCCCAATACGATGGTGGCGGAATATTCGTAAGCAATGGAGGAGAATTATATATGTCAGATGGTATAATCTCCGGAAATACAGCAGGTAACTACGGCGGAGGATTGTATATTGAGAGATTCAGTAATATAGAAGGCGGTCAGATCAAAGAAAATAATGCGACAACCGGTAATGGTTTATTTATTCGTCAAGAAGGCATTATATATGATGGAATCGTATCAGATACAATAGTAAGAGAAATAAATATTTATTCTGTAACATATAATCCCAATAAAGGTTCCGGAAAGAATATAATGCAGTATTGCTTTTTTTTCTCGGAGGAAACTAAATGTTTCGAAAATAAATATACTCGAAGCGGGTATACTTTCCTTAATTGGAATACAAAAGCAGACGGAAGCGGAACTTCATATTCAGAAGGAGCAGAAATTGAAAATGAAGATCATGAAGATATAATTGTTTATGCGCAATGGGTTCCGGATAAATACACTGTTAAGTTTGATGCAAATGGCGGAAGCGGTGAGATGACTTCGATAAGCAGAAAGCAAAATGATGCATCTGCCCTTCCTGAAAATTCTTTCACTAAAACGGGTTATGAGTTTGCAGGCTGGAATACAAAAGCAAACGGAAGCGGAACTGCATATGCAGACAAAGAATCGGTTAAACTGAATGTTTTGAACGTTAATAAGATAACACTTTATGCGCAGTGGAAAGCAAAAACCGATATACCTTATAAAGTTGAGCACTATAAGCAGAAAGTAGACGGAACATACAATAAAAAGGCAAGTAAAACTGAAGAATTTACAGGAACAACGAATGAGGAAGTAACACCTGAAGTAAAGACATATAACGGATTTACATCTCCTGCATTAAAGACTGAAACAATTAAAGCAGACGGTTCTCTCGTAATAAAATATTATTATGAAAGAAAAAGCTATACATTAAAATGGGATTTCGCAGGAGGAAGTGTCGAAGAAACTTCCAATGAAACATATTTAAGCAGTAGTGTTATATATGGTGCTGCAATTACAGCTCCCGAGCCTTCAAAGAAAGGATATACTTTCGCAGGATGGAATGTAACAGTACCTGCAACTATGCCGGCAAAGAATCTGACGATTAAGGCAAAGTGGCAAGCAGCAACGGATACACCTTATAAAGTAGAGCACTACAAACAGAAACTTGACGGAACGTACAATAAAAAGGCAAGTGAAACAGAAACATTTACAGGAACAACGAATGAGGAAGTAACACCTGAAGTTAAGACATATAAAGGATTTACTTCACCTGTAACAAAGACAGTAAAAATCAAAGCAGACGGAACACGCGTTGTTAAGTATTACTATGAAAGAAATTCATATACATTAACATGGGATTTCGCAGGAGGAAGTGTCAAAGAAACTGCAGATGGAACATATACAACCGGAAGCGTTAAGTATGGCGAATCAATAACAGCACCGGTACCTGAAAGAACAGGTTATACATTTAAAGGCTGGAAAACAGAAGTTCCTGCAACAATGCCTGCAAAGAACCTTACAATCAAGGCAACATGGAAAGCTAATTTAGACACCGCATATAAGGTTGAACATTACAGACAGAAAGTTGATGGTTCTTATCCGAGTGAAGCAAATGAAATTGAAACACTTACCGGTAAGACAAATGCAGGCATAACTCCTGAAGTTAAAACATATAAAGGTTTTACATCACCTGCAACTCAGACTGTTAAGATTAGTGCTGACGGAACACTTGTAGTTAAGTATTACTACACAAGAAACAGCTACAAGCTTACCTGGGATTTCGCAGGCGGAAAGGCAAGCGGAACATATACCAAGGGTACAGTAAAATATGGCGCTAAAATCACAGCACCCGTACCCACCAGAGAAGGCTATGTTTTCACAGGCTGGGATAAGTCAGTACCCTCGAAGATGCCTGCAAATGATGTAACTTACAAGGCTAAGTGGAGAAAGCTTACCAGCGAAGAACAGGTTAGTAACTTCGTAGAAAGATTCTATACCATCATTCTCGGAAGACCAGCAGAAGCAGCCGGTCTTCAGGACTGGACTAACAGACTTCTTAAGAAAGAAGCAACAGGCGCACAGGTAGCAGCAGGCTTCATAAACAGCGATGAGTTCCAGAAGAAGAAAATGACCGACGAAGAATATGTAACAAAGTTATACAGAGCATTCTTTGACAGAGAGCCTGATAAGGGCGGATATGAAGGCTGGCTCAGAGAACTAAAGAACGGAAAGAGCAGAGATTATGTCTTAAGAGGATTTATAAATTCAC
>JAEEGL013020180.1_pt1 | contig 15532 bp, 10 predicted proteins | sample 9134231 | NCBI WGS metagenome assembly JAEEGL01 (sample SAMN16246548, study PRJNA631951) | gut metagenome | biome: gut microbiome; feature: rumen; material: fiber-attached | host: Bos | place: Iran: Karaj | collected 2018-10
GATTCGAACTTAAGCTTCTCGAAAGCATTGATGTTCTCGGTAACGTGTACATGATAAGAATTGGTGATGTAGCTCTTATCGGTAACACCGGGAATGATGCCGAATCTCTTCTGCAGGCATTTTGCGAACTTGTAGGTTGTGGATTCGAGAGGAGTTCCGTAAAGTGAGAATGCGATATTGCTCTCGCCTCTCCACTTCTTGCAGGCATCATTGAGCTTCTGCATAACCTCAAGCGCAAAGGGTGTAGCGGTGGGATCGGTATGTGACTTGCCGGTCATATATCTGGTACACTCGCAAAGTCCCGCATATCCGAGGGAGATGGTGGAATAGCCGTCATAAAGGAGCTTGTCGATCTTCTCACCCTTCTGAAGTCTTGCAAGTGCGCCGTACTGCCAAAGGATGGGAGCTACATCGGAAAGAGTTCCCTTAAGTCTGTTGTGTCTTGCCATGAGTGCTCTGTGGCAGAGCTCAAGTCTCTCTTCGAAGATGTTCCAGAACTTATCCATGTCTCCGCCTGATGAGCAAGCGATATCAACAAGGTTAAGAGTTACGACACCCTGATTGAATCTTCCGTAGAACTTGGGAGTTCCGTCAACATTCTGAACACCGGGCTCGTAGGTAAGGAAGCTTCTGCAACCCATGCAGGTATATACGTTGCCGCCCTTAAGTTCCTTCATAACCTTAGCTGAGATATAATCGGGAACCATGCGCTTTGCGGTACACCTTGCGGCAAGCTCGGTAAGATAATAATATTTGCTATCCTTGGTTATATTGTCTTCATCAAGAACATAGATAAGCTTAGGGAATGCGGGAGTGATGTAAACACCCTTCTCATTCTTAACGCCCTTGATACGCTGCTTGAGCATTTCCTCAATGACGATTGCAAGGTCATCCCTTGTCTGTCCTTCGGGAACTTCATCAAGGTACATGAATACGGTAATGAAAGGAGCCTGTCCGTTGGTGGTCATAAGGGTGATGACCTGATACTGAATGGTCTGTACACCCGCCTTGATCTCATCAAGAACTCTCATCTCGGCAACCTTGTTGATCTCTTCCTCGGTTACCTTGATTCCGGCATCTTCCATTTCCTGTCTTACGGTTGCTCTGAACTTCTCACGGCTGATCTGTACGAAAGGAGCCAGGTGAGAAAGAGAGATGCTCTGTCCGCCGTACTGTGATGATGCAATCTGAGCGATAGCCTGGGTTGCAACATTACAAGCGGTAGAGAATGAATGAGGCTTCTCAATCATGGTCTCGCTGATAACGGTTCCGTTCTGGAGCATGTCCTGAAGGTTAACAAGACAGCAGTTGTGCATGTGCTGTGCAAAATAATCCGCATCGTGGAAATGAATGAGACCTGCTTCGTGAGCAGCAACGATATCCTCATCAAGAAGGAATCTCTTGGTGATATCCTTACTAACCTCACCTGCCATATAGTCACGCTGTACGCTGTTGACGGTAGGGTTCTTATTGGAATTCTCCTGCTTAACCTCTTCGTTATTGCACTCAATAAGTGACAGGATCTGCTCGTCGGTGGAATTGGACTTACGAACGAGCTGTCTCTTGTATCTGTATGTAATATAAGAGCGGGCTACCGCAAAAGCCCTCTGATTCATGATCTCATTCTCAACCATATCCTGGATTTCCTCAACGGAAAGAGATCTGGGAATCCTGGAACACTGGGTAAGCATATTGTCTGAAATGACCTCCATCTGTTTGTCGGTCATCCTTTCAGTCTCGATTACGCTTTCATTGGCCTTTCTGACTGCGGCGGCGATCTTCTCTATGTCAAAAGGCACCTCTGTTCCGCTTCTCTTAATGATTTTCATTTAAACTCCCCTGATTTGAACGTTTTTTATATATTCCGGCCCGAATTTACGGTATATATGGTATAAAATCCCGTTGCCGTGCACTACATATTGTATTCCCAGATTTTATATTTCGTCAAGATATTGTGGACAATAATAATTTAAGAATGATTAACATAATTTTTGTGAAAATTGTTCAATAATGCCCGCAAACCCTTGAAAACACTGGGCTCTTACCTGGGAATGCAATAAAAGACACGGTCTGAGCCGTGTCTTTTATGATTATGTAAACCTCTATATATTGTGGTTCAAAGATTTAAATAACACATTTGACCTTTATAACGCCCGTTTCTACGGGCTTTTTTCCTCTCAGGTCAGGTGCCAAATATCATCATTGTACTGCTTGATGGTTCTGTCTGAAGAGAAGAATCCGGCCTTGGCAATGTTGACGAGACACATCTTAACCCATCTTTCCCTGTCTTCGTAAGCGGCAAATGCTTCGTCCTTAACCTTGATATAGTCCTCAAGATCAATCAGAGTCATGAACCAGTCTTTGTTAAGAAGTTCCTTGGAAAGTCTCTCGAGTCTCTCCTTGTCACCGATCTTAAGAAGCTGGGGACCTGTTATGAAGTCAACCGCTGCTTTGATGGTTTTACTCTTCTTGTAGTAATCCTTCGATACGTAATCGGCCTTCTCGTAATGAGCGATGACCTGATCGGATTTAAGTCCGAACTCGAAGATGTTTTCTTTTCCGACAAGGTCGGCAATCTCTACGTTAGCTCCGTCTGCGGTTCCGAGTGTTACGGCTCCGTTAAGCATGAACTTCATGTTACCGGTTCCGGATGCTTCCTTGGAAGCAAGTGATATCTGCTCGGAGATATCGCAAGCGGGGATCATCTTCTCCGCATAGCTTACGTTGTAGTTCTCTACCATAAGAACCTTGATGTAAGGGCTGACGTCGGGATCATTGTTGATGAGTTCCTGCAGGCAGAGGATAAGGTGAATGATATCCTGAGCGATTACATATGCGGGAGCTGCCTTTGCACCGAACATAAATGTGATGGGTCTTACAGGTTTCTTGCCTGCTTTGATCTCCAGATACTTATGAATGATGTAAAGAGCATTCATCTGCTGGCGCTTGTACTCGTGAAGTCTCTTGGACTGGATATCGAAGATGGAGTTAACGTCAAGCTCGATTCCTTCCTTAGCCTTTACATACTCTGCAAGCTGCTCTTTCTTAAGTCTCTTGATCTTGTCGATGGTATCAAGAACTTTATCGTTGTCTTTAAACTCGAGAAGCTTTTCGAGGTCTTCCGCGTTTTTGGTATATCCGTCACCGATGGTCTCGGAAAGGAACTGTGCAAGCTCCTTGTTACAGGAGATAAGCCATCTTCTGAAAGTAATACCGTTGGTCTTGTTGTTGAACTTCTCGGGATAGATCTTGTAGAAGTGGTTGAGTTCGGCCTTTTTAAGTATCTCGGTATGGATTGCGGCAACACCGTTGATGGAATGTCCGTAATGGATGTCGATGTGTGCCATGTGTACCTTATCATCCTTATCGATGATGGCAACCTTAGGATCCTTGAACTGTGCCTTAACTCTCTTATCAAGTTCCTTGATGTAAGGAATGAGGTGAGGCACAACCTTCTTCAGGTATTCAAGAGGCCACTTCTCAAGTGCCTCTGCAAGGATGGTGTGATTAGTGTATGCGCATGATGCGGATACTTCCTTGATTGCTTCGTCCATCGAGAAATGCTCTTCCTCAACGAGAAGTCTGATGAGTTCGGGAATAACGAGTGTAGGATGTGTATCGTTTATCTGAACTGCAGCATGCTTGTGAAGTTCATGGAGATCAAACTTCTTATCAGCCATATCCTTAAGGATTAGTCTTGCAGCATTAGCGCACATGAAATATTCCTGATAGATTCTGAGGAGATTTCCGTCCTTGTCGGAATCATCGGGATAGAGGAAAAGAGTAAGGTTCTTCTTGATAGCTTTCTTATCAAAGTCGATACCCTTTTTAACGATTGATTCATCAACGGTCTCAACGTCAAAGAGATGAAGCTTGTTTACTCCGTTCTCATAACCTATGACATCAATGTCATACATTTTGGATACAACTTCAAAATCGGCATACTTAACTTTGAAAGAAGTCTTGGTCTTTCTAAGCCAGCTCTGCTCTTCGATCCAATCGTTCTTCTCAGCGGTCTGCGCATTCTTTTTAAAGACCTGTTTGAAAAGACCGAAGTGATAGTTAAGTCCGATTCCGTCTCCGGGAAGTCCGAGAGTTGCAATGGAATCAAGGAAGCATGCAGCGAGTCTTCCGAGACCGCCGTTTCCCAGTGAAGGTTCCGGCTCGATCTCTTCGATGGTTGCAAGGCTCTTTCCGTTCTTCTCGAGAATATCGGAAAGCTTTCCGTAGATTCCGAGATTGATGAGATTATTCGACAGCAGTTTTCCGATAAGGAACTCCATCGAAATGTAGTAAACCTTCTTCTCTCCGGAGATAGGCATTGATACATCCATCAATGTTTTAACGAGAGTAAGGATCGAGTAGTAAAGTTCTTTATCGGTGCAGTCACCGATAGTCTTACCATAGTCTTTCTGAGTTATCTGTCCAAGCTGTTCTTCGAGATTCATTATGATTACGTCTCTGCCCAGATTACGATTGCTCTCCATTTCCCTTTTCAGTCTCCTTCCCATATCCTGTTAAAAGGTTATACAAGTACGTCTTCGTATCTAACCTGCATGAGTGAATAAGGCATTCTTATGGATCTGCCCTTTTCGCCGCCCATGAGTCTGCAGCATTCTCTAAGAGCTTCTTCACCGATCTCTTTGAAATCCTGTCTTACGGTTACCATATTCTTGCCGGCATAACCCATAAGAGTAATTCCGTCGAATCCGCATACCGGATGGAATACGTTCATATCGGTAAGAGCCTTCATGGCACCGATTGCCATAAGGTCTGATCCGCAGGCGATGATGTCCTTGTCTCTTCCAAACTTCATGGTAAGCTCACGCGCATTCTTTTCGCTGAAAGCGCCGTTCTTAACAGTAAGGTCGAATCCGAGTTCCTCGGAAAGTTCTCTGGCTCCGCGAATTCTTTCTTCCGTAACATAGCTGTTCGTTCTTCCGGAAATATAAAGAACGCTGTCGCTGGGGCCGGTGTTTTCGGTAATAGTCTTACGAAGTATATCCTTCTGTGCCTGTGCGTGATCTACGCCGATGTTTGATATGTTGTCACTCTGAAGAGGCATATCTACAACGACGGCTTTGAACTTCTCACTTTCGATTACTTCGGTGAGTTCCTTCATATCACGGTCAAGACCGCATACGATGATACTTCTGATATTCTGGGCTTCAAGTCTGTGCTCGATCTCCGCAGCTTTCATTCCAGCAAACATGCTGAAGAACAAAGGCACGACATCAAGTCTTGCTTCATTGCCTGCTTTAACAGCACCCATGATGTACTGCATCATGATCTCAGACGACGCAAGAGTCTGTCCGTCCGGATCGGTAAGCACAGCAACTCTGCCCGACTGTTTGGATGAAAGAGAAGCCGCAACCGAATTAGGGATAAAGTGAAGTTCTTCGATAGCTTCATTTACCCTTATGATCGTATCCTCCGATACACTTGGATAGTTATTGATTACTTTTGATACAGTTGAGACGGCTACTCCCGCTCTCTTGGCTACATCTCTGATAGTAACCACCCTGATACCCCCTTCCGTGATAAATGCACAACGGAAACCGTTTTCTCAATCATACCCCACGAGGCAGTTTTTGTAAAGAATTAAATAAACCGACTTACAATACCCGGGGCATCATAAGTCGGTTTGTTTTGCACCTTACAGAAGGTTCATTTCGTTGAAAGAATCCTGCTGTTGTACAACCTTTTCGGTTGCCAGTTTTCTCTCCTGGCTCTTATATCTCTGCTTACGCTTGGATGTTGTGCCGTAAAGCTTACTTCTCTCAGAAATGGTTATAAGTTTCTCCATAATATCGTCCGCAACAGCCTGATCGGCATATACGGTTTCGAAATCCTTAACTCGGAAAAGACTTACTATGGGATTAGCCACTTCATAGGTAACGGGAATCTTGTGATCTCCGATAAGGAAAGTAACATTCTTGCCGGGCTTTCCTCCTCTGGTTGAGAAGAACTGATAGTTGAAATCTTCTACGCGGATTTCTTTCTTCTTACCGTCAACTATTGCAGGAACCATAGCACCTATCCTGATTCTGGGATAGTGTCTCTTCATATAAATTCCGTCGGAAATTCTCTTCTCGAGATTGGTACTAAGGTCATCATAGATACCGTTGTTCTTCTTGATCTCCGAAGGGTTGGTGGGAACACGGTCATAAAGGATTGCAAGGAGCTGGTCATAGTCTTCTTTTTCGAAGAAGCCCTCAAACTTGAAGGTATATAACCACTTCATCTTGTCTCTCTTAGTATCTTCCTGAGAATACTTTACGATGGGGCGAAGTCTGGTGTGCCACTTGCGGTCCATGATCTCGCAGTAAATATCTTCATCGGGTCTGGTCTCGATAAGGATGGGCTTATCAACATAGATAGCCATACCTGTCTCGGAGATGTCCTTGGTTACAAAAGGATACTTGTTGTCACCGATATGAAGGGTACCGGGAAGCTGGACATATACTCTTTCGGAGCTTCTCTGAATCTCTCTTCCGTCTACGAAGAAGAGGCACATGATCATATTGTAGAGGTTATAAACAAGCCAGAACAATACGACAACGGGACCCATGGATCCGCTGGAAAACATGATCATGATACATCTGGTGATTCCGATAATGGAAAGGAAGATCAGGATAAGTACGGGGATCATGTAAACAAGCTTATCGGACTGCTTGGTCTGAACAGCATCTTTTTTCGTAACCTTGAACTTCTTAAGTGATACACCGAAGGTTTCCAGTATGACAGGAAGCATCATATAAGGGAAAAGGGCATATTCGTAAATAGAAGTCCATTTTGTATTACGTACATTGTTACTGAGATGCTTAAGGCTCAGGTTACTGGATACGTACATGGGAAGCCAGAACAAAAGCACCTGCCAAAGATTACATTTGAAGAACATGAATCCGAATGTAGCGTAAAGGATGGGTGAGATTATATAGATAAATCTCTTAATGGGAGCATACCAATACCAGATGGATGCCCAGTAATTGATCTTCTGACCGAAGGTAAGATCTCTTGAAGTGTAGATATGCATCTTACGTCCGGTAGAGATAACTCCACGTGCCCAACGGATTCTCTGCTGGATAAGATCCTGAAGAGATTTTGCAGACATTCCGGATGCAAGCTTCTTATCGATACCGAGGGTAACATATCCCTTCTTCTGAATAAGGAGTCCTGTTGCAAAGTCCTCGGTGATAGCCTCGGTGTAGAATCCGCCGATATCATCAAGTGCTTCTCTGCTGATGACGGTATTTGATCCGCCGTAGATACAGCTGTTGGTACGGGTTCTTGCAACCTCAATGTCGCGATAGAAATAATCCTGCTCATTGGGGATCTTGTTTTCAGAATGAAGGTTGAACTGGAACAGATCTCTGTCATAGAAAGCCTGAGGGCTCTGAAGGAATCCGAGTTTGATTCTGTCCTCGGGTTTTCTGTCCTTATTCTTAAGCTCCGCGTCTACGAAGTATGGAATGGTCTCAAGAAGGAAGCAGGACTGAGGAAGCATGTCCGCATCGAAGGTAACGATATAAGGTGATGACGAATGAGCCATCGCGTTGTTAAGGTTACCTGCCTTCTGTCCCTTATGATCTTCTCTGTCGAGATAGTTTACTCCGATCTTTGCCGCAAGTTCTCTCATCTCGGGTCTTCTTGCATCATCGCAAAGATAGATATGAACCTTGGAAAGATCTGGATACTCCATTCTCTTACATGCAAGAAGGGTTTTCTCCATGAGATCTACAGGCTCGTTATACGTAGCGATGAATACGTCTACGTCAGGAAAAAGCTCGGGAGCAATCTCAGGCTTAACATATGCTCTGGAGTTGTACATATTTACATAGTGAACCATCGCCTCTACAAATCCGAGAGCCTCTACAAGAAGGAGTGCAATTCCGCAGATCATTTCGAATACACCGTATCCGATAGGGAGGGTAAAGAATACTCTCCATAACAGATAGGTAATGGAACACATCATGGTGATCACAAACCAGATCTTTGCTTTGGTGTCATTGTAAAAGTTAACTATCTTCTTTCTCATTACTGTCCATCCTCAAAAAAACTGAAACCTTTTTCTTCAATGTTGTAAGGATAATACTCAAGTATTATGCAATCGTATTCGTGCTCACTCAGATATGCATCAATATCTATCGTATGTGACTTATCCATGTTCCATATTGCATCTATTTCACTGCACATGGGTGCAAGGAAAGTTATTACCGGTGAGAAATAGGAATCTCTGATAAAGAGAACCTTCAATCCATCCGGATTATCATTGTTGACGATATGCTCGTAAACCTGCAGTTCATCCAGATACAATCCGTATTGAGATACATCGTACACATCATCCGTGGAATACAGTTCTTCAAAATCGTAAAGTGTCTGAGTGATATCGCCTTCGTATTCGAATTCCGTTCCATCCGCATCAATACATGACCTGTAGAAATTCATGGTGAAATTCGGATAGTACGCGGTGAAATCATCCAGCCCGGAAAAGCATATTCCGGTTGCTCTTCCCATGGACCCCAGCATTCCGTTTTCATAGGTAACCTTGAAATATGAATCGTCCGACAGATATGTATCAGCATCAAGATCATATCCGTAATCTTCCGCAAGTCTGTCTACAAGAACCTCTGTAGAGTAATAAGCTGCATCCACGCTCCAATGATGGTCGGTTTTGTAAAACGCATCTTCATATGTAACCCGATCATTGGGAAGATAATTATTCAGATCCAGCGTATCAATACCCAAACGGTTCAGATAGAACATCATCTCATTAACTCTATCGTGAGGATCGTTAACGGGAAGTCCCATCCTTAGTCTTCCATCGTCGGGTACATACTTCGACGGAGCAATGACAAACATCACATTTGTTCCGCTTTCGGCTACGGATTCCTTCAGGCGATATACGCGCATTGCATATTCGAACATTTCGGGATCATGATCCCTGTAGAATGTGGCGTAGTGAAGGCTGCCTGTCTCATCCTTGATATAAGCAAAGCTGCTGATCTCTCTTTTGTCCATCAATACGTTGGCATAGGAGAAGATTTCTACAAAGCACATTTTGCCGTACATCTCATCGGTAAGTGCATCCTCTACTTTTTCCATCGCATGAGTTACGGTTGTGTAACCGTGGGTGGCGTTTCTCCAAATATGCTTTAACTCACCCAGATAATCCTTACCGTTGATATAGAGGTTTACTCCGGAATAGAGAAAAATCATTACGGTTAAAATGACACCGAGAATTTTCTTACGCCTGAAATATAATTTCTTTTTCTTGTTCTCATCCATACTGTTTTCTTAACTCCTTCGATCAGAAGTTGAAATAAATAAACGGGTTGTAGCTTCCGCTCATTATGTAGCTTACGGAGATAACGAATAAGAATATGATCATCGGAGGATATGCTATGGAAAGCATCCTTGATAATTTATTCTTCGGATTCTCGTAGATGTAGGTATTTATGTCTTTTGCAACGGGAAGCATAAAGAACAATCCCGCAAGCAGAAATACCCAATTTTCTCTAACAAGCATCCAGGCTAGTGAACTGAAAAATCCGTTTCTGTTTGTTCCGAACATATTCTTATAGAATATTCCGGCCTGATAAAGATCGTTTGCTCTGAACACAACCCAGGCAAAATTGACAATCAGCAAAGTATAGATATGTCTGAAAGCCTTGCCCATCTTCTCGGGATACTTAAAGAATCTTTCGGCAAGCTGTATTACAAAATAAAACAATCCCCAGAAAAGAAACGTCCAGTTCGCACCGTGCCATATTCCGGTAAGAAGCCATACTACGAACAGGTTTCTGACCATGGTATCTCTGTTTTCAACCCTGCTACCTCCGAGAGGAAAGTAGACATATTTACGGAACCAATCGGTAAGTGAGATATGCCATCTTTTCCAGAAGTCCGAAATCGAATCCGCTGCGTAGGGATAGTTAAAGTTTTCGGGATAGACAAATCCGAAACACAGCGCAAGTCCTATTGCCATATCCGAATATGCAGAGAAGTCGTAATAAATCTGCAATGTATACGATATGCTTCCGAGCCATGCAAGTGTCACGGGAACGGAATACAGATCCGAGCCAATCGATGACCAGTTGAAAATATTATCTGCAAGAGAAGCAAAGGTATTTGCAAGAAGAGCTTTCTTGATAACTCCGATTGCGAATCTGCTCATTCCCACAGTGAACTTTTCGAATGAACACTTTCTGTTTCTTATCTGATCTTCTACGGTGTCATATCTTATGATGGGGCCCGCGATAAGCTGAGGGAAAAACGAAATATACAAACCTACCGTAAGAGGATTTGCAGGCTTCGATTCTCCTCTGTAAACGTCCACCACATATGAGATTGACTGGAACGTGAAGAATGAAATACCTATCGGAAGTGCTATCGAGAATTCAGGCACGTCTTTGATAAGCTGTGCAAAGATTCCCGAAACAAAACCCAGATATTTAAATACAAACAAAATTCCGAGGTTTACTGCTACCGTAAAGATCAGGTAAATCTTTCTTCTCTTTTCGCTGCCTCTTGATACAAGATATCCCGCAAGCGTATTGATCAGGATTGATGCAAGAAGCAATATGATATTTACCGGCTCACCGTACGCATAGAAAACAAGGCTCACGATCAGGAGCACAAGATTCTGAAGAGTTCTGCTGAATGAACAGCAAAAATACAGAATCAATACTGCCGGCAAAAAATAAAATATGAAAACAGTACTTGAAAATACCATCTGCTACTTGTCCTTTTCTTCCGTCTTCTTTTTCATCTTTATACGGATATATGCCAATACAAACACGACTGCGATCAGTCCGAGAAGCACACGAATAAGCATGATCCAAACAGGCTGATTTATATCTTGCAAAAAGTATTTTGCAGCCGGTATATCTTGAGGTAACGGATAATTGTACATTTGATTATTTCCTGTTAATAAGAATTGAAGGAACCGCAAAAAGCACGCAGGTGATCAAGAACATCATTGTCATCTCACCTTTAAGTCCGGTGGTATACTCACAACCTCTTTCGATGGATGTAAGCTCGGTCTGAATGACATCGCCGTGGAGACTTAAGTAAGTCTTGATGTTATAAATCTCCTGGTCGTAGTTATCATTGAAACGACTGATCGTCATGCCTTCTTTTTCGTAATCATCAAGATGATAGTTTCCGTGTCTGGCGGTATCATCCAGATAATCCTCCGCCCAGCGGTACCACTCTCTTGCTCTTGCACTGGTAAGATAATCGGTGGTCTCATCTATGATTCCGAAGACGTATTCATCGCTTAAAAATGTTGAGCGAAGGAATGAATATCTTTTCTTCAACTGACCTACGAATGTTGAATCCATGGTCAGGTTTTCGAAGAATTCCTTATCCTGCATTGCGAGTGTATAAGGATCCGTTTCATCTACTACGGAGTTATTCATCGCCTGGTCAAAATCCCAAACGGGACCGATCTTAAGATCACCCCAGGAATTCTTGTACATGTATGTGGAGTGCTCTCCCGCATCGTAATTTCCGAAGTATTCGTTGATCAGAAAGTAATCCACGAATGAATCCGTATCAATGTATCTGGGATAGCTCTTGTACACCGAAGGGTTATCGGATAACAGGATTCGCTCTATATTTGAAAAGTCTTCCTGAATGTATGCGAGATTATCTTCAGTCTGTCTTGCTACGGAAGGATATTTAACTCCTATCCACGCATCGCTCATACCCTCGAGTCTTGCATAAGTGTCAAGCATGGTATCGTAATTGGTGAAGCGGTCACGTCTTACAAGATAGCTGGTGTAAACTTCATCCTTCTTGGATTCATCCAGCTGTACTCTGTTCTCGGATCTTCTGATAGACTCTTCCATCAGGTACACGCCCTGATATGTGTACACACCGCCGTCTTCCGTAAACACCTCACAGAAAGAACATCTGGGTGCATACTCCATGATCTGCGCAGATACTCTGTATGCAAGATAATTACGAAGCATACTCTTGTCGGCCATATTTCCGCCGAGGATCCAGGAATCGTCCGCGCCCATTCCGAAGATATCCTGAGGATTTTCCAATCCGTCTCCGATGGTAAGCTTTATATAGTACTGAGGCTTGTCAAAAGAGATCGATGTATGTCCTCTTTTCTTGATCCTGATATCCGTGGTGATAACAGGCATGTCTTTAAGCGAATTGATTCCGGAAGGATTGTCGTAGACCCACATTTGACCGGTGGTCCAGGGATCAACTGAAGTATCAACCACTTCGATACCGTCTTTAAAGGTTTTGTACTGAGGCAATTCTCCGTCTACATGAAGTACTATCAGCGGTAAATTGCTGTCGAACACTTCCGTATTTGTAGTGAAATCTTCAGCTATTCCCGCAAGAGGATCACCCACGGAGGTATCTGAGGGAAGCTCTGTATAATATGCGGCGCTTATCTGTCTCGTATCTTCATCCTTACGATCCAGGTAATAGATCACAACTGTAAGAATGCAGACGATCACAGAAGCAATCGCAAAGAATATTATGCAATTTCTTTTTGCATTAATCGGGTTTATCATCCTGCAATCTCATCTTCCTGGCACATAATGCTTACGGTAGTGGTACCCTTGATCTCTCTGAGCTTGTCCTCAAGTCTTCCGTTCTTTTTGGAAATCTTATTAAGGATCTTAGCGGTTACTTCATAGATAACTTCGCCGTTTCCGCTGGGCTCAACGGTATATACTCTTCTGAGTGCCTTGTTTGAGAATGACTCATCGATTACTTTTGACGCTTCGGTAAGTGCAGCATCAGTGCCTCTGACAACGATAAGAACACGATTTACATCCTTTACGAATCCGAAGAGAACAAGGAAAAGGAAGATAAATACGGTTCCCATAAGTGCAATGACGTAATCGCAAACACCACAGCAGATACCTACAGCAACTGCCCAGAAAATAAAGATGGTGTCTCTGGGATCCTTGATTGCAGTACGGAAACGTACGATTGAAAGTGCACCGACCATACCAAGTGAAAGTGAAATGTTATTTCCGATAACGCACATAACGGTTGCGGTTACGAGTGCGGTCATTACAAGAGATACATTGAAACGAGCACTGTATACTGTTCCGCTGTGAGTGCTTCTGTATGCTGCAAAGATCATTCCTCCGAGAATGGCTGCAACAACAAGGTTAAGTAATATATCAGGGAGTGTAAGGCTTCCCTCGCTCTGGCTCTGTAAAAGGTAATATAATTCTTCTTTCATGTCTTCTCCTCTTTCGTCTTAAAATCCCATGTGTTCTCTGACTCTGCAGTATTTACTGCTTGATATATTTATTGACAGGTCATCTCCGATAGCCGATTTGATACTGCTGTATAAAAATCCGTCGTATTTTACTTCGAGTGTTATATCCGACGCTCCGGCTACGGGGATCATATTATTAACGGGTCTGAACATATCCTTCGGATCCGTTGCCATTCTCAGGTTCTGGTCGAACGTTACCCTGATATTATTGTCAGTATGTATGAACGCGTACCTGTCATATTCAACGATACATTTCGGTCTGTACAGCTCTTTGGTCATGACATAGTACGTAGCCAAAGCAAATGGATCATCTTTCTCTGCAAGAAATCCGTATTCACCGTTTAACATCATCTCGGACTCTTCGCGTGTAATGCTAAGCGATCTCTTCCTCTGCATGCCGTCTGCTTTTTCCTTAACTTCCAGCTTCGCGTTCTTATCCTGTGAGGAATATATTCTGAGTCTGATCTTTTTTCTAATGTCTAGTCCGTCCGCCTTAGAGAAATAATCCTTATCTCTTATCGAATCGAAATACAGCGATCTTACTGTGTATCCGTCAGGACCGTTATGCGGATCCGATATCATTACATTAGACAGACGCCTTTTCATCAGTTCCATTCCGATAGGATCGATAACAAATTTTTTCTCAACCCTTGTTACATCCAGCATCTTCTTTACAACCTCTCATCATCCGACTCTTCACGAATCTCGATTCTATACAAATCATCATAGGTATATGCGTGACCTTCTTTTCCTTTTTTCAGGAACTGATACACACATCCGAGTATTCCCAATGTGCATGCAACAATCGCGCACTTTACAGTTCCTATCAGAATGTATTTATGAAGTATATAGAAAAGACCTGCAGCACCTGTGAAAGCGGATATCCAGAACATGTTCTTTTTGATGGCGTTAGTAATATGTGCCTTTCTGAATATTGCCGACAATGCGGTAAACAAGCACCAAATAACTCCGATGCCGATAAAGGCAAAACTCATAAACAGTACGAACATCCACAAAAAGTCAGCTTCTATATCAAGTCTTGCTCCGGCATTGATCATTCCAACATATCCGCAGACAAGGAATGCACACAAGGTAAAAGTGGGTTTAAGGATTCTCATTCCCATCAGGCAATAAGCAATTAGGATAATGCAAAGAATCGTAAGTCCTACGGGATAAACAATTTCATTTCTGAAGGTGAACCAAACTTCTCTTTCCCACTCCGGGAAGAATCTTACGTCATACATATACTCCATGGTTTCCTCGGACCACTGAGGAGCTTCGATGATATACGGGGTGTCAAGATTAGCATTATGATCTGCTTTATTCTGAACAATGAGATAAAGTCCGGAAGTCAGATCTTCTACAGTACCGATTCCTTCTTTTACGCTGACCTGATATTCTTCAAGTCCGAGTTCTTCGCTCATAAGGCCAGAAAGAATCTGTGCATCTTCGATCTTCTCTGCATTCCTTGATAATCTGAAATAATCTTTATCAAGTAATGACAACACCTCGGGAAGGTAAGTAAATCTTTCTCCGTCATAATCACCGATTCGATAAACCGTTACCCCCATGTATCTCGATTCATCTTCCAGGTTGATCACTATATCAACCGGCTGGGCAGGGTCGAATGCTACGACTTCCTGCTGCTCCATTTCGGGTAATTCTGTAGCAGAAACAGGCATTGCCATGCTCATACAAATTACTGATGCAGTGATGATTGATTTGATTAACTTCTTAAACATTTGATTTCTCCTTAAAAAACCCCAAAAAAAGCTGCCTCCGGTAGGAAAACCGAGGCAGGCGTAAGACTTAATCGCAGGCCCTATCGTGAACTCAATCACAATAGTAAGTTTATAAAAACTTCTCAACTTGTTTATAAAGATTTTATAATATGTTTATATTTATTTCATCGTTAAATTCCTCCAAAAATTTTTTAAGTTTCATCTACAATTGATACATTTTGTACAAAACAAACAATTCAAATACAAAAAGCCCTCTGCAGAGTATATTCTGCAGAGGGCCTCTGATTTAATATAATAGTCTATTTAATTACTTCTCGTCAGGGGTGAAGAAAATCCAGAAATTGTCACCCTCGGTATTATCCTCATAGTATTCTGTGAATCCGACAGCAAAGTCGGTCATTCCGCCGGGAACTTCATATACATAATATCCGGTTCTGGTCTCACTTACACTAAGATCATACTCCTCGGGGAACTGATCGGCGATGATGCCTGATTCCTCTACAGGCCATGTGAAATCATTATCTCC
>JAEEGL013832960.1_pt1 | contig 15532 bp, 8 predicted proteins | sample 9134231 | NCBI WGS metagenome assembly JAEEGL01 (sample SAMN16246548, study PRJNA631951) | gut metagenome | biome: gut microbiome; feature: rumen; material: fiber-attached | host: Bos | place: Iran: Karaj | collected 2018-10
AATAAGGTGACAAACTACATCACAAAGCCTGTGGATGAAGATGAATTATATGTCACAGTAAAAAGAATAAAAGAGGAAATTGATAAGAATACAAAAGAGGATCTTAAGTCCGGCAAAATGCAGAGTAAAGCCAAGGGTGTCGTGGCAAGAGAACTTCTTCTTGGAACTTATTTTGACAATATAGATTCAAAGGTCAGCGAAGAACAAAAGGAAGAACTGTCAGAGCTTGGCCTTTTACAGAATGCCTATCAGGTGGTTATTTACGAAACCTATCACAACAAGCTTGGCAAGGGCGAAGTGGATAAAAAGGACTACAGCTTTACGGATATGCTGGGCACCTTCCTTGAAAGCGGAAGCTACGAGGTGATTCCTGCTGAAGGATATAACTGTATTCTGTTAAAGGGTAAGGCCCAGATCGCGAGGTTTGAGGATTTCATTTCTCACTATGAAAAGCAGCCCATAGAATCCGGCAGTCCCCTGGATATGCTTTTTATTGCCATGGGAAAAATTGCATATTCTCCGGAAGAGATATATGCGTCCTTTGAAACTGCCAAGGCTCTTGCGAAAAGGCGATTTTTCTGCGAGGAAGGAGCTCATTTTACACACGAATACAGCGATGTTATTCCTGAAGGCAAAAGTGAAAAAGAGGATGTAAGAGAGAATCTGAAAAAATATTTGGATCAGATTTTCGATGCTGTGATAAACGGAAACAGATCAAGACTTATCAATGTCCTCGAGGAGATTTCCGACTACATAAAAGAGCAGGACATAGACAGCTCCGATGTGTGCCTGTATATAACTGAGCTTTTGCTTCAAATAAAAGACAGACTCACCAAGCAGTATCCCAAGCTCTCTGACATTTTTGACTCCCATGCAGGGATTATTGAGTTCATAGAGAGCAGATTTTATCTGTATGAGATTATGCAGTACGTAAACGAGATTTTGGGAAAGGTCATGGACAGACTTCATGATCATGTGGGCTCTGAAAACATCATAGATGATATTATTTCCTATACCGACAGGAATTACATGCAGCCACTTACTTTGGAGGAGCTGGCAGCAGAGTTTGGATATAACAGCGGATACCTTGGAAGACTTTTTACAAGGACCACCGGTACAGGCTACAACTACTATCTCAACGAGTGCAGAATTAAAAAGGCTAAAGAATTTTTATCCGGCGGTAAATACAAGGTCTACGAAGTTGCTCAGATGGTGGGCTACAGCGATGTGGATTATTTTGGCAAGAAATTCAGGAAACATGCCGGTATGACTCCTGCTGAATTCAGGAAACAGAGCATAAACGAAATCGAATAAATCCGGTCATAAAAATCCCTCAATAAATAAATTCTTATGCTATAATATTTAGGAATATGTTTATTTTGGGGTTTTCTACGTGAAAAGTGTAATTGATCGTCTTTTAAAGGGACAATTTGAATATAACGAGAGAGTGCTGAGCTTCTCGATACCTCGTCTTGAACTTAATATCAAGCCCGGGGAGGTGGTTGAAGGAAGCTTTACACTATATGGACCTGCTGACAGAATGGTGCAGGGGATAGTGGGCTCTCTTGAAATGCGCATGGAGATCATCACTGCGCAGTTTTCAGGGGCTGAGTTCGAAGTGGCTTACCGCTTTGACGGTACGGGTCTGTGCCCCGGTGATGTTATTAAGGGCGATATCAATGTCATCTCCAATCAGGGAGAATATCAGCTTCCCTTCGTGGTTAATGTAGAGATAAGCCACGTTATGTCCAGTATGGGTGCCATCAGGAACATGTTCCATTTTGTGAACCTGGCAAAGACCAACTGGGATGAAGCTAAAAAGCTTTTCTATTCCAAAGAATTTATAGAAGTGTTTGCTGAAAATGATACTGAGTATGAGAACCTCTACAGAGGTCTTTCTGCTATACCCATGTCTGAAGCAAACATGGAGGAGTTTCTTGTTTCTATTGGCAAGAAACAGCCTATTTCATATATTCCCGACAGAGCACAGATTGAAATCGATAATCCCGCAGGCGTTACCGAGCACACAGTTATGATCGCAAGGAACGGATGGGGATTTACTGACCTCAAAGTCATTTTCGACGGCGAGTTTATTTCTGCTGACAGAACAGAGCTGACAGATCACGATTTTCTGGGAAATAACTGCTACTACAAGTTTTATATCGACGCTGCGGCTCTTCATGACGGCAATAATTTTGGCGCCATTATTTTAAGGACTGCCTACAATGAGGTGAAGATTCCTGTAACGGTCAGAGTCAATCTTGGAAAGTGGCATCTTTCTACCATGATGATGGATAAAAAGAAGCTGACTGTCAGCCTTGTAAAGCTCTATGAGGATTTTAGAAGTAAAAAGATCGGTTCCAGAGAGTGGCTTACAGAGAGTGGCAAGCTTGTAAACAAGATGAATACTCTTGATCCCAAGGATCCGGCATTCAGACTTTATACAGCTCAGTATCTTATTACCGCATCAAGAGAGTCCGAAGGAAAATGGATTCTGGATTCCATAGGCCCCATGCTTGAGGATCAGGATACAGGGGATGATACCTTATATTGCTATTATCTGTATCTTACAACCCTCATAAGCAGGGAAGAGGATGTTATAAATGAGGTGTCCCGCAGGATAGAGGGCATCTTTTCAAGAAATTCAGGGAACTGGCGCATAGCATGGCTTCTTCTCTATATATCAGAGAATTATTCATCCAGCCCCACCAGCAGATGGCTTATGCTGGAGGAACAGTTTGAGCACGGCTGCAGAAGCCCCATTATCTATTTAGAGGCCCTTGGAGTAATTGCTGAGACTCCCACCATGCTTTCCAAGATGGGAGATTTTGAAATTCATGTTCTTGAATATGGTGTGAAAAAGGGATTCCTTCAGCCCACCATTATTGAGCAGATAGTTTACCTCGGACAGCGTGAGAGAAGCTACAACGACAGAATGTGTAAGCTTCTTATGGCATGCTATGACTTAAAGGGAGATAAAGAATCCCTTGAAGCTGTGTGCTCACTTTTGATAAAGGGAAACAGAACAGATAAGGAAGCCTTCATCTGGTACGCTAGAGGCGTTGATGCCGAGCTTCATATCACAAGACTTTTCGAGTATTACATGGCAGCCATTTACGTGGATGAGGATGGACTTTTGCCCTGCGAAATTTCACGAATGGTGCTTATGTTTTTCTCATACCAGAGCGACCTTGAATATGAGAAAAATGCCATTCTTTACCGCTATGTCCATGAGCACAGAGAAGAGTATCCCGATCTTTTTGACACCTACAGGATTCAGATCGAGAAATTCCTTCTTGAGCAGATAGACAGAGGCAGGGTAAACAGAGATTTAGGCTATCTTTATAAGCACATGATCACAGACAGAATGGTTGATGCCAGCAACTGTGAAAAGGTCATGCGCATAATTTACAGTAATGAGATAAAGACCAAGGATCCCAGAATGAAGAAGGTGATCGTGGTCTATGACAAGCTTGAAGAGGAGCTTTCATATCCCCTTGTTAACGGCGCAGCTTTTCTGCCTCTCTATGGCAGCGACTATGCTGTTTTCTTGGAGGACGGTGAAGACCACAGATATGCAGAAGGTATTCCTTTTAATAATGAAAAGCTTATGCTTGCGGGACATATCAGTCAGTATGTTCAGCCTTTTATTCAGAAGGGTAAGGAGAGCCTTGAGCTATTCCTCTGCGAGCTTGAAAAGAGCACCTATACCATCACCATGGAGAATGTGGGCAGATATAAAGAGCTTGCGGACTCCGGACAGGTTAGGAAAAAGTGCAGGACTCTTATAAGAGAGTGCCTTATCAGATTCTATTATGATAATGATTTTGAGAGGCAGCTTTCAGAGTATCTGGATGAGGTTAATCTCACCGAGCTTACAACCGCAGAGCGCGGTGCCATGTTTGAGCTGATGGTTATGTCCGGCAATTATGACAAGGCATATCAGCTTTGCAAGAGATTTGGCATGTACAAGCTGGATCCCAGAATCGTCATGCGTATGTGTGGCAGACTTATGGACAAGGAGGGCTTTGAGGACAGTGAAGAGAATTCACTGATAGCTTTTTATGCCTTTAAGAATTCCAAGTATGATGAGCAGCTTTTGTCATATCTTGTAAGGAATTATAACGGAACTCTCAGAGAGATGAGAGACCTTTGGAAGGCAGCAGCTTCCTTCAGCATTGATTCTTATGACCTTGCAGGCAGGATGCTGACGCAGATGCTTTATACAGGTGCCCATATCGGAGATAAGACCTCTATTTTCAGAGGTTACGTTATGAGATCCGGCGGCGGGGATGACCTTGAGAGAGCATTCCTTGCACAGGAAGCCAACGATTATTTTGTTCACAGCATGGTTACGGACAACTATATTTTTGAGCGCATAGGCGTCCTTGCTGATCAGGGATGTGAACTTAACGATGTCTGCAAGATGGCATATCTTAAGAGATTTACTGAGCCTCACAGAGAGGATCTTAAGGAAAACAGTACAATCATCAAGAGATTTCTTTCTGACCTTCTTGAGAAGAAGATATATTTTGCATTCTTTACGCACTATACCAATGAGCTTCCCAAGATGCAGATGTTCTGTGATAAGACCATCATCGAATATCGAACAACAAGAGGTACCAAGTGCATAGTTCACTATGTGGGCGGCGCTGAGGATGATGACGAGTACCACACAGTAGAGATGCAGGAGGTTTATCCCGGCATCTATGAGGCAGCGTTTGTGCTCTTTTTCGGAGAACAGCTTCAGTACTATATCACTGAGGAGGGCAATGGCGGCCGAAGCGAGAAGCTTACGGAGTCAGGAATGCTCACCAAGAGTGATATCGTCCAGGAGGTTATCGCCGGCAGATATTCCATCATCAATGACATTATGATCGGTAAGACTCTGCAGGACTATGAGACAGTTAACAGACTGCTTTCCGAGTATTACAAAAAGAGATTTATGACTAATAAATTATTCAGGATGAAATAAGGATTTTGAGAGTTATGTCGTTACTGAGGGGGGTAAAAAATACAAGAAGATACGTGCTTGGATACGATCTGGGAGAGGATGTCTCGCAGATCAGTTTCCTTGCGTCGGACTCCGATCTTCCGGAGACCTTGTCCACGCTGGCAGGAGCGGAGCTTTATAACATACCTACAGTACTGTGCAAGAGACGTGAAGTAAACCAGTGGTTCTATGGGAAAGAAGCTCTCTCCAGAATAGAGCATGAGGACGGAATGAGAGTCGATAATCTGATTCAGAAGGCAAGAGACGGTAAGAGAATAGAAGTAAACGGAACAGGTTATGATCCGGTATCCCTTCTTACACTTTTTGTAAAAAGAACCCTTTCTCTTTTGTCTATGGAAATGTCCATGACCATGGTTGATGCTATTGTTTTCACTACATCCACCATGGATGCCAGAATGATAGAGGTTTTATCAGAGGTAACGGGAGCTTTGTCACTGCCTGTTAAAAATATCTTTTATCAGAGCTATGAGGACAGTCTTTACAACTACATGCTTTATCAGCCCGATGACCTTCTGACTCATTCGGTTATTGCATATTACTACAATTTCGGCAGCCTTACTGTCTATGATATGAAGCTCAATCATAAGACTCAGCCTATCGTTGTCACCATCGATAAGGATAATTATGATGAGTTTGCTCTTTCAAGACCGGGATTTTCAGAGGATCCTGCTGAACGTATTGAGGAGAAAAAGCATCTGGATGATAAGCTTTTAGAGCTTTCCCAGAGACTTATGGAAGGCCGAATCGTAAGCTCTGTATTCCTTTTGGGAGATGGCTACAAGGACCAGTGGACCCAGAAGTCCCTTGAGTTTTTGTGCCGCGGTAAAAGAGTATTCCAGGGCAATAACCTTTTCAGCAAAGGTGCCAGCATAGCAGCCAGGGAGAAGGTTGGACAGAGCGATAGATTTTCAAAATACGTGCTTCTTGATGCAGATAAGCTTAAGGCTAATGTGGGACTTATGGTTAGAAAACAGGGCAAGGAAGTATATCACGCCCTTCTTGATGCCGGTGAAAACTGGTATGACGTAAGCGGAAGCCTTGACCTTATTCTTGAGCAGGAGCCCTGTGTGGAGATCATGGTTACGCCTCTTACCGGAGGAGAAAAGAGGATCCAGAGAATAGAGCTTACGGATATTCCATTAAGGCCCGCAAGAACCTCCAGGATCAGGATGAAGGTAAGTATGACATCAGCAGAGAGAATAGTTATTCATATAGAGGATATGGGCTTTGGTGAGCTTTATGAGAGCTCAGGTCTTAGCTGGACAGAGGAGGTGAAGGTATGAACGCACCACTTCTGTGCACGGGCAGATATGCAATAAGGCCATTCTACTTAGAGAAAATAGGCAGAAGGATTTATTCCATAGAGGAGCTTTGCTACTGCATCGTTCAGAATGCATATATGATCGATACGGATTCCTTTGATATGGATCTGATCGATTGGATTGAAATGGAGCTTGGACTAAAAAAGCTCGCTGACGAGCTTAGAAAAATGGTGGTTCACAAGTGCTCCGCAGCTTCTTTTTTCGGAATGATAATCGACTATGTGGGTTACACCACCAAGGAAGACTATGACAAAACCATAGAGGTACTTCGTGGCAATGCTGACATGGATATATATGAAAAGCGCATGGCCAGAGCGGAATTCCTTATGAAGCAGGGACATGTGAGTCAGGCCTTTGATGAGTATGAGACCATACTCAAAAATACGCCTGACATGGATGTTAATGTCAAAGCCAAAATAGAACACAATGAAGGTGTTCTGTATGCTCATCTTTTTATGTACGACAGAGCTGGGGAGCTCTTTTTGAAGGCATACGAGGATGGCGGAGATGAAGAGTCTTACATGTGCTATCTTGCCAGCAAGCGCATGACCATGAGCGAGAGAGAATACATCACCTTTGTCGGGGAGAACAAGGATGCAAGAAATATATCTCTAAGGCTTGAGCAGCGCATGGATGAGGCCAATGATCTTTACGATTCAAGCAGTGCCAATATTAAGCTCAGAAGTCTTGAACTGTACAGGACAGGAGCTAAGATGACTGAGTACTACGAAGAGGTAGAACGCCTGACGCAGGATATGAAGGCAGAGTATCGCGATCTGGTGAAGTAATTTATATCCCGTTTTTGCAGCGGGGAAGTTAACTTTTGGGGAAGATTTTTAATGGGGTTCTTGGATTTATTTAGGAAAAAAGACACATATCGCGCCGAGAGACAGGAACAGCACGCACTGGAGAACTGGAACGATATTGTCTATACCAGGAAAAATATAGACATGGACGATCAGGCTCAAAGGCGTGAGTATGTGGAGAACTGTCTTAATCAGATGGCTGAAGCCAGCCGTGATCTTGACTCTCTTCAGTTTGAGTACAGGGCGGTGACATCCCACCTTCGTGATATGGAGGAGATTGATGCACTTCCGCCGGAGCAGAGAGCAGAGATCAACAGAATCGCAGACAGGATTCTTGAGAGCGAGGAAAAACAGAAGAATTTCAATAAGCGCAGAACCCGAATGACTGACCGGGAATTCGAGAGAATGGAGAGGCTTCAGGGAGATGTACTAAGGGGAGCCAATGCTCTTAAGGAAGCGGAGGAGTACCGTAAAAAGATAAAGAACGATCTTCGAAGACTTGACGGCGAGCGCAAGGCTAATGAATTCAGAAAAGCCGAGATTGAGATGGCCACAGAGTACTGGCACAAGATTATCATTATAGGCTCCTGTGTTATTATTGCTCTTACCATTATTCTTGCGATTTTGTCGGTGGTATTTAAACTTGATGTTTCTTATGCCTACATGCTTCTTATTGTTATAGGTGCTCTTGTTTTTCTTATGTACAATCAAAAGCGTGTGGAATACAGGCGTGAAAAGAAGGTTGTTCTAAATACCATTGCAAGACTTATTCAGATTCAGAACACTGTTAAGATAAGATATGTAAATAATAAGAATCTCATCGATTACGAGTGCCTTAAGTACGGCGTTGAGAACTCCAAGGAGCTCTATCAGCTTTACAACAAGTTTATGCTTGAAAAAGAGGAGAGAGCAAGGTATGCAGAGGCTGCCAAGTACCTTGACAGTCATCAGAAGAACCTTATCTACACTCTCAGAAAGTACAGAATTAAGGATCCTGAGATATGGATTCATCAGGCAGCAGCCCTTATTGATCACAACGAAGAGGTCGAGATAAGACATTCACTTGTTGGACAGAGACAGCAGCTTCGTAAGCAGATGGATTATAATCGTGACGTTGTTGCAGGAAATGCCAAGAATGAGATTCAGGATCTGGTAAAACAGTATCCTGTTTACAGAACTGAGATTCTTGATATGGTTGATCAATTTGAAAAGAAATATCCCGGAGCGTAATGCAGCCCGCAAGTAAAAAGATAATGAAGATATTTAAAGCCGGTAATCACAATTTGTGACTACCGGCTTTTCTTATGCCATGCTGTCTTGATAGTGTTTCGCAGCAAAATTTCATCTTATGCTCATATTAAACTGTAATTCTTGAATCTCTGTAGATGATCTTCGGTCTTACGTAAGTGAGCTCGTAAGGTGCATCCGGGGTAGCGATGCGATAGAGACATTGCTGCGCAAGGCGCTTGCCCAAAAGATCTATGCGGGCATCTGCTGTTGTGATAAGACCCTCTACATTGGCGAATTCTTCACTGGCATCGAAGCCTGTAATGATTATTCCATTTGGAATGCGCTCAGGGTGCTCAGTGAGATAGAAGTGTACAAAGTGTGCTATGAAATCACTGGCGCAAACAAAAGCATCCGGGAGCTCCGCGAGGCTGTCCAGATAATCATACAAAGTCTGCTTGTATGAGAAAATACCGATTCTGTCAGTCATAACAAATTCTTTTTTTATCTCAATATTGTTATCAAGAAGACACTGACCAAAACCCTTAAATCTGTCTGCGTTAGTCCATGCGTAATGTATGTCGCCGATGAAACCGATTGTCTTGGCACCACTTTTAATAACGGATTCCGTGATGTTATATGTGGTGTGAAAACCTTCGATAAGAATAAGGTCTCCCGGTATGTCAGCAGAAGTGAGATCCGGAATAGTATCAAGGAAAACCTTGGGAATTGCGATATCGGTTATTCTTCTTACAATCTCAGCATCATAGACATTCATTACAATTGCCAGATCGCAGGATCCGTTCCGAAGTCCCACCGGAAGATTGAACCCATCTGAAAAAATGGGATCTATACTTGTATAGATCAGATTGGAATTATTTCTGGCAAATTCTTCTGCCATGTTGTGAATGATGCTGGTCCAATATGTGGAAGATTCAGGCCTTGATACCACAAGAGCAATATTCTTGGGTTCAGAGGGAGCAGAATTCTCGGGAATACCCTTTAAGTAGCCAAGCTGCTCGGCCTTTTTCAGAACGGCCGTCTTAAGAGCTTCGGATACACCTTCATGGTTGTTAAACACCTTCCATACAGTAACTCTGGAAATTCCGAGTTCATCTGCAATGGTTTGCATTGTTACTTTACGCATAAAAATACCTTTCAAATGTTTCTTTTATATAAAGTACCACGATGTTAACAAAATGTAAACAATAAAACAAAATGTAAAGAGCCAAGGAAAAATCAGCTTTATGGATAATTTTGGAACGGGATATCGCAAAAACGCGATAAAATGCACGTTTTTAGGGTGAAACTTCATGTGAAAATGAATAACCGGTTATTGACATTGAATTAGTGAAAATACTACAATTATGTATATAAATGATAATTGATGTTAACAAAATGATAAATCCAGTGATTTTGTTTCAGAGGTGATAAATGACTGCAAATAGCGAGGCTCTGTACAGGAATTCGGCCCTTAGTTCAAAAGAAAGGGCCATGGACCTGATGAGCAGGATGACCCTTAATGAAAAGATAGGACAACTTAATCAGAGACTTTACGGATTTGCTATTTTTGAAACCGGAGCGGAAACAAAGCTTACAGACGAGTTTAAGACTGAAGTTGAAAGATGGAGCGGAATAGGTACAATCTATGGTCTTTACAGAGCCGATCCCTGGTCAGGGAAAACTGAGGATAACGGAATCACTCCGGAAAAGAGCATGGAAATCTACAACATGGTTCAGCGCTATGTCATAGAACACTCAGGACTTGGCATTCCTGCGCTTATGTCCTCTGAATGTCCCCATGGGCATCAGGCTCTTGGCGGAGGAATACTTCCCGTTAATACTGCAGCAGGATCTACCTTTGATGAAGAGCTTCTCGAAGAAGCCTATGAAGCCTGCGGGAGACAGCTAAGTGACGGTCACGTTGATTTTGCACTTATGTCTATGCTGGATGTGTTAAGAGATCCCAGGTGGGGCAGATGCGAAGAGTGTTATTCAGAGGATCCTGTGCTCTGTAAGAGACTGTCCTATGCGGCAATATCCGGAATGCAAAAGAGTGGAGTGTACTGCGTTGCAAAGCACTTCTGTGCTCAGGGTGAGACCACAGGAGGCGTAAATGCCAGCGCTGCAAGAATCGGTGAGAGGGAGCTTAGAGAGATTCACCTTCCTCCCGCAAAAGGTGCAGTGGATGCCGGTGTCATGGGAGTTATGGCAGCCTATAACGAAATTGACGGAGTGAACTGTCACGCCAATGCTCATCTTTTAAAGGATATTTTAAGGGATGAGATGGGCTTTAAGGGCATCGTAATGGCTGATGGCTGTGCCATAGATAATCTGGACAGAGTGACGGATGACAACGTAGAAAGCGGCGCTCTTGCACTTAAGAGCGGCGTAAATATAAGCCTTTGGGATAATGGTTTTGCAAAGCTTGAAGAAGCGGTAGGGCGAGGCCTTATCACAGAGGATGACATCGACGAAGCACTGCTTCCTGTTTTAATTATGAAATTCGACAGGGGCCTTTTTGAGCATCCTTACATGGATAAAAACATGGGCTCCGAAAAGGACTACGGCATAGATAAGATATCCCTTAAGATGGCTGAAGAATCAGTGGTCCTTCTTAAAAATAATAAGTCACTGCTTCCTGTGAAGGCTCCTAAAAACATCGCTGTCATAGGTGAAAATGCAGACTCCGGTTATGCACTTATGGGGGATTACACTCCTCCAAGAAAAGCCGGGGATATGGTCTCAGTGCTGCAGGGACTTAAGAAGACCTTTGGGGATTCTGAGGTGACATATCTGCAGGAGACCTTTGCAGAAGGTAACTATCAGGAGCTTTCTGAAAAGCTTATAAATGAATTTGACCTCGTCATATTTGTGACAGGTGGCAGCTCATCAAGATATGAGGGAGCTGAGTTTGATATTAATGGAGCTTCTCTTTCAAAGGGCGGGGAAATGGAATGCGGCGAAGGCATGGACAGGGCAGATCTGGAGTGCTTTGGCCCGGAGGCGGATTTTATAGAAGAGTATCTGAAGGGGAAAGTTCCTGTAGTCACAGTTTGCGTTGCAGGAAGACCCTATGCAGCAGGCAGAATGTCTGATGTAAGTGATGCGCTGCTTTATGCCTTTTATCCAGGACCCTTTGGAGGTCTTGCTATTTCTGAGATTATTGCAGGAGAGATAAGCCCCACGGGAAGGCTTTCAGCATCTATCCCGAAGACCACGGGACAGGTTCCTGTTTGCTACAATTACAAGGATTCCTATGAGGGAATAAAGTACTGCGACACTGAGGGAAAAGCTGCATATTCCTTCGGAGAAGGTCTTATGTATTCAGAAATTAAATACTCGCAGCCTGAATTTTTGCAGACAGGTAACGAGCCGAAAGTAGACGCTCCTTCTGAGGAAGTGCTGAAAATCAAAATAAAGGTACAAAACACCGGTATCTACGGAGCAGCAGCGGTGCCACAACTCTATATTCACAGACATACAGGAGGCACAACGGCGAGAGTCTTAGAGCTTAAGGATTTTTCAAGAATAAGCCTTAAGCCCGGAGAAGAAAAAGAGCTTGCGCTGAATCTGAAAACTGAAGACCTGATTTTTTACGACTATCAAATGAAACCCTCTGTAAAGGGCGGCTGCTACGACGTAGTACTAAAGGATCAGGGTAAAGAGATAGGGAGAACTTTGCTCGAATTTACTGCAAAGGGAAGGAGTTAACAGGGCTATGACAAATGATATTAAGAAAAAAGCATTAAGGTCAGCACTTGATTATATAATTCCTACGCCTTTTGAGGCTGTATCTGCAAAGGGCGTTTTCAGAATAGGCTTTGATACGAAGATCATCATAGCTGCAAAAGCTCCTGCAGCTGACTTAGATGCGGCAAAGCTCCTTAAGGAGACCATTTTCCATAAGACGGGAATTCCTGTGGAGATAGGTAAGGGCGAAAAGAGAGGCCGCTGCATTTATATGGAAAGATGTGAGGGGCTATCTGATGAAGAGTATGAGCTAACAGTTTCAGAGGATGAGATTGTGGCAAGGGCCTGCGGAGATAGAGGAATGCTCTATGCCATTCAGACCCTTAGGCAGCTCATAAATCTAAGCGGCTATATGATTGAAGCCTGCCATATAAAGGATAAGCCCAAGGTTCCAAACAGAGGCTTCTACCATGATGCTTCAAGAGGCCGTATCCGTAAGCTTTCTTCCTATAAGAAGCTTGCCGATATTTGCAGCTATTTTAAGCTGAATCAGCTTCAGCTCTACGTTGAGCATTCATTTTTGTTCAGTAATTTTACTGAGGTCTGCAGGGATGATACACCCCTTACGGCAGAGGATATCTTAGAGCTTGATGATTACTGCGCAAGGCTCCACATAGAGCTTATTCCGTCCATATCAACCTTTGGGCATCTTTACAAGGTTCTAAGAACCAAAAGCTTTCAGCATCTTTGCGAGCTTGATGATCCAAGGGCTGCTGAGTTTTCACTTGAGGACAGGATGCAGCATCATACCCTTAATGTCACCGACGACAGATCCTTTGAGTTTGTAAAAAGAGAGTTGGATGAATTCCTTCCTCTTTTCAGAACAGATTATGTGAATATCTGCGCTGACGAGACCTTTGACCTTGGAAAAGGAAAGAGCAAAAAGCTGGCGGAAGAGATCGGCACGGGGCAGATGTATGTGGACTTTGTAAACAGGATTATGAAATACTGCATCGAAAAGGGTAAAAAGCCTATGTTCTGGGGCGACATCATTGTGGGTTCACCGGAGAAGGCATCCCAGCTTCCAAAGGAAGCCATCTGTCTAAACTGGGGCTACAGCGAGGAGGAGAAAGAAGACAATACAAGAATCCTTCATGATGTGCCGGTCAGACAGTATCTGTGTCCCGGAGTTCAAGGTTGGAATCATTTTATAAATCGCCTTGATGCAGCATATAAGAATATATCTCTCATGTGCGGCTATGCTTTCAAATACGATGCTGAGGGTGTTTTAAATACCGACTGGGGCGACTTTGGACACCTGCAGGATCCTGCTTTTTCAATACCGGGACTTATCTACGGAGCAGCTTTTTCCTGGTCCGGTATTGTACCTGAGGATGAGATCAACAGGAAAATATCAAGGCTCTATTATGGTGATGATACAGAGCAGCTCCTTGGTATTTTCAGGGACCTTGGAATGCTTGAGGATAACAACTGGTGGCAGTTTGTTGTTTTCATAGAGCATTTAGATGGCAAATCAAAGCCGGATGAGCTTAAAGGTTTTTATGAGAGTCTGAACATCGTAAAACCTGAGATAAATGCAGGACTTATTGATAAAAAGCTGGATGAGCTTAGGGCTATCGCTAAGAATTTTGGCGAAGAAGGCATCTACCTGACGTCCAGACTGATACTTTTTGCAGAGGGACAAAAGCTTATGAGCAGAGCGCTTTTCCTGCTTGGACAAAAGCTTTTTGGAGCAGCGGATAATATTCAGGATAAATGCGATGACATGGCAACAGCCCTTGAGAGCTGGCTTTATCAATATAAGAAAATTTGGCGCGTTGACAGCAGAGAGTGCGAGCTTTTCAGAGTGAGCGATGTCCTTTGCAAATGCGCTGATGCACTGAGGGAGTGCAAATAAATCTTTAAGAAAAGTGGAGGGAATTATGAGCAAGGTAATCGGCAAAGAACTTAAGAATATCCCGTGGCAGGAGTGCCCGGAGGGGGAGACCAAACCGGTATGGAGATATAGCGAGAATCCCATTATTGAGAGATACGCTATTCCCACATCCAACAGTGTGTTTAACAGCGCTGCAGTTCCCTTTGAGGGGGGATTTGCAGGTGTTTTCAGATGTGATTCCATGGCAGTCAGCATGGATCTGTTTGCAGGCTTTAGTAAGGATGGAATTCACTGGGATATCAATCCCGAGCCTGTTAAGTTTGAGTGTGAGGATGGAGAGATCGCCAAAAGAGAGTACAGATATGATCCCAGAGTTGTTTTCATTGAGGACAGATATTATCTGACCTGGTGCAACGGCTACCACGGACCTACGATTGGAATTGCTTATACCTACGACTTTAAGAAATTCGTTCAGCTTGAAAACGCATTCCTTCCCTACAATAGAAATGGAGTACTTTTTCCAAGAAAAATTAACGGCAAGTACGCTATGCTTTCAAGACCCAGCGACACCGGTCACACTCCCTTTGGAGATATTTTCTACAGCCAGAGTCCTGATCTTGAGTACTGGGGACACCACAGATATGTAATGGGCACCTACAAGGGCGATGAGTCTGCATGGCAGTCAACGAAGATTGGTCCCGGACCCTGCCCCATCGAAACAGATGAGGGATGGCTTCTTATATACCACGGCGTTATCAACACCTGTAACGGCTTTGTTTACAGAATGGGATGTGCGATCCTTGATATTGACGAACCCTGGAAGGTTAAGTACAGATCCAAATTCTACATTCTTTCACCAAGAGAGACCTACGAGCTTTGCGGTGATGTACCCAATGTAGTATTTCCCTGCGCTGCGCTTTGCGATGCACCCACTGGCAGAATAGCTATCTACTACGGATGTGCAGACACAGTGACAGGCCTTGCATTTACAACTGTTGACAGACTTATTGATTGGGCTAAGACCAACAATCTAGAGGTATGAGATTATGAGCTTTGAACGTGACATTAACAGAGAAAATGATATCAAGGAACGTATAAACAGGCTTTCTGAGGTACTTGCAGCAAGACTTAAGGAAAAAGGCGCCTCCGATAAACTTGTAAGCACTTTTAAAAAGTGCTTCGTAAACACTGCTGATACCACAATGCAGTGTACAAAGGATGGCAAGGTTTTCCTTATTACAGGAGACATTGAAGCTATGTGGCTTCGTGACAGCAGTGCTCAGGTATGCCACTATCTGCCCTTTGCCGGAACAGATAAAACAGGCGCAATCGGTGAGCTCGTAAAGGGCGTAATAAGGAAACAGTTCGAGCAGATCTGTATCGACCCTTACGCCAATGCTTTTAACAAAGAAGATAACGGCAGATGCTGGTCAAAGGACAGAACAGACGACAGTCCATGGGACTGGGAGAGAAAGTACGAGCTTGATTCAATCTGCTATCCAATAAGACTTCTCTATATGTATGTGGATGCAACAGGAGATGAGTCTGTACTTGATGAGGAAGTAAGACGCGG
>JAEEGL015402760.1_pt1 | contig 15532 bp, 9 predicted proteins | sample 9134231 | NCBI WGS metagenome assembly JAEEGL01 (sample SAMN16246548, study PRJNA631951) | gut metagenome | biome: gut microbiome; feature: rumen; material: fiber-attached | host: Bos | place: Iran: Karaj | collected 2018-10
ACTGGTGTTTCAACAAATGTGGCTGGAAAGAAGACCGCAACCTATACTATTAAGCTTCAGCCAGTGGCTAATTTGCGCGTAACAGAAAATACAGGCGATAGCCTGACGGTTGAGTGGATAAAGGATTTGTTCTCTGATGGAACAGAGCTGAAACTCCAGACTAAGAATAGTAGTGGGGATTACGAAACACGTGTTATTACTAGAGCAACAGGTAAGACAACTACCTACAAGTTCTCTGATTTGAAGAGTAGTACGGAATACAGGATTGTTGCGGAAGCATACGCAGTAACCTCAGATGGTACTACTATCAAGAGCGATGAAGCGGATGTATCAGAGACTACAGATATTGCTACTTCAGACATTAATGTAACCAGCAACACAGCAGGTAAGGCAACTGTAAGCTGGACAACAGATGGAACCGTATCTATGTACTACATCTACGTTTCTGAATCTGCAGACAGTGAAGGCAAGGTGGTAGCTATTATTCCTGCTTCAACTGGCTCTTACACAAAGACTAAGCTTACCAGTGGTAAGACCTACTACTTCCACACAGATGGATATGTGGTGAAGGATGGAGTATTGACCAAGGTTAATAGCTCTGAGGTTGTGGCTAAGGAAATCAAGTAAATAAGGCTTAACGCTACGGGCAGGCTCCAGGTGGAGTCTGCCCTTTTTGTTGAAAAGCTATAGCACTTTATATTTATGAATGATAAACTTGATATAAGAAAATAGGCTAAATATGACTTCTTTCAGAGGGATTAGGGGAAACTTCTGGAAGAAGCTATGTATTTACTAGGATGGGGCTAATGTCAGAAAAAAAGAGGTATAGCATCGGGGGATTTGAGTTCGATACCTTATCTGAGTATCGGGCAGCCCAGGAGGACGTGAAAAAAATAGAGTGCATCAACTTGGAGCTTGATATTCAAGATCCGGAGGTTGCTTTGCGCCTTTATAATGACATTCGCGATGGAATCATCACCTTCAGTAGTCCAATTGGAAAGCAGTACACTGACCATGTGGCAGATATTGTGGCAAACAAGTCTGCAGATATGCTTGACGACAGGGAAATTATAGAGGAAGCAGCAGGGAAGGCTAAGAGCTCAAGGAGACTTGGTCTTCTTTTTGTGTCTATTGCAGCAGTACTTGTAGTGGTCTATGCTGGCGTGGAAATCAAAGAAATTAGGGATACCAGAAAGATTCAGGCTCAAATTGAGGCTAGAAAAGAGGCTTCGGACACTAATAATTCACAAAATAACGTTAATATTGGTAATGAAGTAGACGATATAGATTCTGTAGAGGATTCAAATGGGGGTGAAGAAAGTAATGCAGCCTCTGCTAACGTCATCGAGGACGATTTGATTAGCAGTCCTTGGGACACAAGCTACGCAGCAGATGATCGGGAGATTCTTCCTGAGCTTGCAGATTTGTTAGCACAAAATCCGGACTTTGTTGGAATCCTTACAGTAGTAGATACAGACATCAACTATCCGGTTGTGCAGACACCAAATGATCCTGAGTACTATTTAAGACGTGATTTCTATGGACAGGACAGTACGGCGGGTACTCTTTTCGTCGATTATCGTTGCGACATAGTAAATCCAACCACAAATACGATTATTTATGGTCACAACATGCGCGCAGGCACTATGTTTGGCGGCCTTAAAAGATATCTGAACCACGACTATTATCAGTCACACAAGAGAATTATCTTCAAGACACTCTACGAGGAGCAGGAGTATGAGGTTGTAGGAGTAGGTCTTTCTGAGGTGGGCTATGATGATGACGACACCTACAAATACTACGACTTTATTGATGCCGTTACTGGTGCTGAGCTTCAGGAGTTCTTGGATAATATACAGCAGCTTTCAGCATTTGATGAGACCATCGATATTTCAAGCACTGACAAAATATTGACTCTCAGCACGTGTAATACTTACAAGGAAGACGGCAGAATGTTCATCGTAGCAAAGAGAGTCAAATAAAATTGACACAATTCTTTCAACCTGAAATTGTGGGGATGGGGATGCTATGGTGAAAAAGGGATTTTTGAAAAAAACAGGATGTATTCTAATTAGCGCATCTATTATTCTAGCGGGCTGGACCTTTGCAGGCAGCTCTGTTTCTGAGGCGGAATTGGACGATGTACCAGGTCTTGAGGAGACAGTTGATGTAGAGGAAACAGACGAGTTAGATTCTATCGATACAACCACGGAAGATGTGGGTTCTGATGAAACAGCAGAAACAGAAGAACAATTGAATGAAACAGCAGACGTTCCCGAGGATGGAGCGGTTGCAGCAGGCGATAGCGCAGACGGTGATGCTGTTGCAGCAGATGATGCTATTTCGGCAGATGTTCCAGCAACAGATGGTGTTGGCGAGGAAGTGACTACAACTGAGGTTACGGAGGAAAATACCGTGACCACATCACTTGGAACCACAATGCTCAGAAGCGCAGCGCCTATGAGAAATGTGATGCTTTTGGCATCTAGTACGGATGATGATGACTCAACAGCTACAGCAGAGTACAGTGGTTCAACCCTTGTAAATGTACCTGCAGAGGTTGGAACAACATTTACAATTAAGTCAGGAACAACCACCATTGCAGCAGGAGCATTTTCGGATAGTAATGTAAACAGGCTCACATTTAACGATGCAAGTTCAATCACATCTATCGGAAATCAGGGTGGATGGCCAGCAGACGGCACAAAGGTTTATTGTCCAAACGATACGATTGATGAGTGTCCTACAGTAGTCAGTTATTTTACAAGTCTGATTAATTCAAGCAGGAATATTGAGATTATTTTTGCGGATTCTGAAGGAGATGAAGAATCCTACACATTAACAATTTATACAGCACTTGAGGATGCTGATGGAACTCCATTACCAACTTCGGAAGCCTCTCAAGTACTTAAAGTGTTTAATAACGCTCAGGTGGGCGATGAATATACATATCCTGCTCCTAACCCTTATAAATATAAGGGGGTAAACTACTATTTAGTTGATGACCAGGATGCAACTATCGCTGGAACAGTGTCGAAGGATGAAACCTATGTATTAACTTATAGGGCTGAAAGTCCTTCGGAGACAAAGTATACAATAACAATCAATTATGAGCTTCAGGATTCATCAGGTAATGTGGTAAAGACTATTACAGCTGAGACTGTAGAGGTAAAGGCGAATAATACTCCTAGTCACAGCTATCCTAGCACTTACGATTATAATGATGTTACATACAAGTATACTTCTGGTCCAACTCCTGCTTTTGCAGCAGTCACAGCGGATGCTACATATAAGTATGTTTATAAGGCGACATCATCACCTAGTCCTAGTCCTACACCAACTAAGGATACATTTGCAATTACTATCAATTATCTTTTACAAGATGCAAATGGTAAGACAGTAGCTACTGTGTTGGGGAATACTTTAAGCTGCAAAAAAGACCAACTTCCAAAGTATGATTGCCCAACCTCATATAAGTACAATGGAAAGACCTATAATTTCGCAAGTGGTCCTAGTCCAGCCTTTAAAGTTGTTACAGGAGATGCAACCTATACATATACTTTTAAGCTTCCATCTTCAAGTGGTGGTAGCAGCAGTAGCAGTAGTTCATCTTCAGGTGGCGGTTCGGCAACTACAAATAAGCCTACAGACACAAGCAAGCCATACGCCAGTGATGCTGCCCAGAAAAACATGGCTTACAAGGTTATCAAGGGTGCAAACCAGTCGGTAGCCCAGGATGCAGGTGCAGTCACAATTACCTGCGATGGTCCAGTAGATAAGTTTATGTATTTACTCATGGATGGAAATATTGTGGCAACCTCAAACTACACGATTCAGTCAGGTTCCACAATTGCTACCTTTACCAAGGAGTTCATAGCAAGCCTTTCAGTGGCAGACCACGTGGTACAGTTCCAGTACAACGATGGATATGCTTTGACAGGGCTTAAGATTACGCCTCCTGGCACAAAGACCACCACAACAGTTTCTTACAAGGTGGCAGCTGATGGAACAATTTCCTCAGGACATACAAAGGATTCCACACCTAAGACTGCAGATGGTTTTGATTCCAGATATCTGCTTTGCATCGCTATCTTCCTTATGGGAGCAGGCTCAATAATGATGAGCAAACAGAGAAAGCTGGAAGCAATACTTGCAGACAGGTTTGAGGAATAGTATAAATAATGTTAAGTAGTAATGGTCAAGGTGCATGCGCGCCTTGACCATTTGGACATTAGGAGGGAAAAGAATGATACTAGAGACTATTATTTATGTGGCATTAATAATTGCATTGTTTTTCGTCTGTGATAACAGTTTGTCAAAGAAGTTTTACATACCGGTGAAGATGCTATGCTCAGCGGCTTTTCTTGTGATTCTTTGGATTAATCAGTTTTATTCGGAGAAGCTATGGCTCATGTTTTGGGCGCTGCTGGCTTGCTTTGTGGGTGATTTGATGATGGCTCTCTACAATAATTATCTGAATAAGCAGGTTATAGCACTTGGAATCATTGCATTTATGCTGGGACATGTGGGGCTATTAAATTATATGTGTCGTATCACCGACAAAACCAATGTGTTGGTTTACATTCTTCCGGTAATACCTTGTGTGGTGCTGGTAGTTATCAGAAAGCTTTGTCATCTACATATGGGAAGTCTTTTCGTGCCTTGCTTAGTGTATTCTTATTTTGTATCTACAATGACACTTAAGGCTTTGGAATGCGGTCTCAACGGGCAGCCGGTGCTAGGCGTTGCAGGAACATTATTCTTAATAAGTGATTTCACAATCATGTTCTTATATTTTTATCATTATCATAAACAAAGCAATAAGCGCCTCGCTCATTACTTTGAACTCGGCGCTTATTACATGGCAATATTATTATTTATTTACTCAATATAACTTACAAATACATTTCCGTAGGAAGAGAAATAGTCCGTGGCTTCGGTCATGGACATTTTTTTATTTTCGCTGGTGTTAGTATCAAAGTATATGATGTTACTTGAGTCGTAACCAACAATGAGCACTGCTGAGTCCTCTCCAGTGTATGCATAAACCGGTGTGCCAAGGTTTACATAGTAGAGAACCTGATCCAATGTGGCACCTGATAAATCAAGGATGGTGTAATCCTTCAAGGTCTTTGAAAGGATGGAAATCGGTGTTTCGCCAGACTCAAGAAGGGTGTGTACCTGAACATTCTCTCCAGCCTGAACCATCATGGCTGAGAGTGCTTTTGCAGAGCTTGATGCCTCTGAGTCGCTTGAGCCTACAGCAATGGATTCTGTTGGATTCTGGTATGCCTTTCGTCCACGTTTCCAAATGTATTTTGGCTCGTTATCTAGCACGATTCCCATGTTTGCATCAGCTTCCTCAATTGCGGAAATCAGGTTGTCTGTGGCAAGCGTTACCTTGTTACCTACATAAACAAAATACTGGGTGGTGCTAGTGGCAGCTGCAACTGATACGCTTCTGGAGCTATCTGCGAGAACCAATCCGGTTATGGAGTAATCAATTTTTCCAAGTATCTCATCCTCATCCAAAGGAATCATATTTAGAACCACAACCTGCTGTTTAACATCATCAATTTCAGTGGTGACAGGCACAGCCTTATTTTGAGCGCCGGCACTGTTTTTGATAGTATCCTCTTCTGCAGGAAGGATGTTGCCTTCTGCATCAAACTGTACACGATCAAGGTAGATGGTGTAGGAATCCAGTGTCACTCCAGTAATATAATAGCCGCTTTTTTGGTATGCCTTGAGAGGGCGCTCCGAGCCAGCGGAAATGTCGGAGATTGACAGAGAATTCATCGGGTAAAATGCTGAGCCGGCACCGTCAGTGGTGATATCTTTTTCATTTACTGTTCCGTAAATCAAATCATCGTCAATAAAGGCAAGAGGTCTAAGGAGCTGACCGGAGGAGGCAGTAATATCGAAGGATTTTCCTGTTTCCAAATCCAAAATGTGAATGGCATCGGAAATAGTTGGATTCTCCATCCATGCAAGATATCTTCGGGAACTTGATGAGGCGTACTGTGAATCATCCAGACCAGACATAAGCTCCTTTGTAGTTAAATCGTTCAGATTCATATAGAGGAGCGTGCCGTTTACCATGATGTAAAATTCGCCGTCGGCAGTCTCGTATAGCAAATCTGAAAAGTTGGCATTCAGAATCTGGTATGAGCTTGTGGAGCTAATGAATACCTGCTCTGAGGAAATATTGTCGATGGCATCGTAGTGGAAAAGGTTGATACCGCACTGTCCCTCGTGAGTGCCGGAATTCATGTAGCCGTAAACTGCATAGTCCATAGTACCGGACTCATCAATATTCAGCAGCAAAATCTGATGCTGGTCGTAAGTGGAGCGTGGGTCGGTAGGGTCATCTACGAAGGTGAAAATTTCTTTCATCTGGCGATCTGTCTGGTTGTACTCGTAGAGGTTGCCGCCAAGCACAAAGGAAACAATTGTACCAGTTTCGTTGGAAAGATACTGAAGGTCGGTGTCAGTGATACCGATATTAAGAGTGTTTCCTGTGATTTTTACAGAGTTTTTATCCAAAATCTGGTCCATTGTACGGTCGTAGGCCAGAAGATAAATTCTGTCAGAGGTATAGCGAATTCGGTAATCCTCCGCACAGGTATAGTATTCAGTTTCGCCGTCAATATCAGCACTGAGGGTATAGTCCAGAGTCAGGCTAATGTAGTTGGAGGTAATGTCTGTGAGAGCAACATTTGTCTCTCCAACCTGTGTTCCTTTGAAGCTGCCGTAGGAAATCTGTGAAAGTGGCGAGTTTATGGTGACATGACTTAAGTCCTGATTGTCTGAGCTTGATTTTGGCTCGATATAGGTGGCTAAATCAGTGGCATCCTCTGACAGGGCAGTGTTGTGGAAATAATTGGCAAAATCCAGAATCTCCAACTCGTTACAGTCCTTAGGCTGCATAATTCGGGTGTAGTAATATACCTCCTGTCCCTTATGTTCAAGGGTGATAATGAGAAGGTATTCCTCGTTGGCATCTATCAGGTTTTCAGCTTGGAAGCTGGCACTGATTGTATCTTTCTCTTTTTTAAAATCCAGTTTGTTCTTTGAAATATTACGCTGGGTATCCAAAGAACGAATTTCGTAAGACAGTCCATCTACGCTGTAGTCCTTGCAGTCTACAGTCAGGGAAACGTTTCTGTTTGAATCCAAAGGAATGATAGCATCACGCATGTAGGCAGGGTCCATAGCCATGGTGTAGCCATGGAGAGCTGTCTGACCATTATTTAAATAATGCATCTTTACTATAGGAAGTGTAGGTGAACTTTGCTTAGATATCTCTACGTCTTCTGAGATATTTGTAACTATTTCAAAAAAGATTAGGGATATAATAAAAACAGCGACTAAAAGAGATGCGCGCTTGATGATTTTAGTGGGAATACCCTTTTTATAAAACTGTAATTTCATAGGGGCTCGCTTTCCTTGAATATTAAAAAATAAAGTGTTATAATCCGTGGGATTATTGTAGCACTTATCTTTTGATTAATCTATTGTAACTCAAGATAGATAAAGATTCTTGTTTTTCTCTAAAAGATGGGAATATATTACTGAATGCTTATCGGAGGTTCAATGAAGAAGCTTTTTAGTAAAATAAAAATCGGCCTTAACTGGCTAGGTACCAATATAAAAAAGCCTTTTGTAGCATTAGCTAATTCAAAGGCAGTTCAATCGTATATTAATAGCCGGGCTCATAAGAAATGGGTGGAGCTGTGGGATAAGAAATCCTTCTGGATGCACGTTCCCCTGGCGCTGATTATAATTTTCATTATGGAGTGGATGTCACGGCATTCTTTCGCAGCAGCTTGTGGCTTTGTGGTTCATCATACGGGTCCTTATCTGTTTAATGCCTACTGCGTGTTCGTAGTGCTTTCTATTGTCTTTATTAGCAGGCGCAGAGGCTGGTGGCGCACATTCCTCAGTATGTTCTTTATAATTCTAGGAATTATAAATAGTGTAATTCTGTTGAATCGTGTTTCACCTTTTGGATACACTGATTTATACATGATTGGAGACCTGCTGACCATGCAGGATTCCAATTACTTCACAGCTCAGCAGGCTATGCTTGCAGTGGCATCCTTAATTATTTACATCATCCTTATGGTGGTGTTTGCTATCAAGGGACCTAAAAAGCAGAATGTAAAGCCATTTTGGCAGCGACTGATTTTGGTGATTGGGTTGTTTGCATCCCTGTATCCATCTACTGTACTCCTTAGAAATTCCGGTATTATGACTTCCTACTTTGGAAATCTGGCTCAGGGATATTTGGATTATGGTTATTTGTACGGATTTTCAACATCGGTTTTAGACCGAGGAATGAACAGACCTTTCGGCTATTCAGAGGCCAAAATCGACACTATTTTGGAAAATGATGGAGCCTACATTAAGACCTTACAGGCTTCAGATGGCACTAGACCTAATATAGTAGTTATTTTGCTTGAGTCATTCTATGACGTATCTGAGTGCAAGTTTTTGGAGACTAGCGAGGATCCAATTCCTTTTATTCATTCACTCGAGGCCAACTACTCTACTGGACACTGTATTGTGCCGGTTGTTGGTGCAGGTACCTGTAACTCTGAGTTTGAGGTTCTTACAGGTCTCAGCTGTGGCTTCTTTGGACCTGGTGAGTACCCACAGAAGACCATCCTAAAGCAAGTGGATGTGGAAAGCTATGCGGATGTGCTCAAAGACTTAGGCTATGGCACACATGTTGTCCACAACAACGGTGGTAACTTCTATTCTAGAAAGAACGCTTTCTCCCAGATGGGATTTGATACCTTTACATCTAAGGAGCTTCTCGACATCACCGAGTACACTCCACTTGGTAACTGGCCTACAGATGACATTCTTTTGGATGCCACTATGGACGCCATGGACACCACAGAGGGCAGTGATTTTATTTATACCATCACTGTAGAAGGTCACGGTGGTTATCCTACCTACGAGGTGGAGACAGACCCTGAGATAAAGGTTACAGCTAATGGAAAGACTGAGGAGGAAAACTACGCCTGGTCTTACTATGTAAACAGAATTCACAATGTGGATGATTTCATTAAGCAGTATATTCAGGCATTTGATGAGCGTGGAGAGGACACCATCGTTATCATGTTTGGTGATCACCTTCCTACCATGGGTCTTACTGCAGACGAAATTGCTACAAACGACTTATACAAGACGAAATACTTCACCTGGAACAACTTTGGAATGGAAAAGCAGGATATGGATTTGACTACATACCAGCTTGTTTCAGAGTACCTTAACAGGCTAAATATCCATAATGGAAACATTAATGGATACCATCAGACCGCTATGGCTGCCGGCAAGCAATATGGCACTAGCGAGTACATGAATGACCTTAGAATGCTCCAATACGACATTATGTATGGTGACCGCTATACATATAAAGACGGCACTGCTTACGAGCCTTCTGACATCATTATGGGTGTAAATGAGGTCAATGTTGACAGAGCATATTTCTTCAACGGAAAACTACACATATACGGTGATCAATTTACCAAATGGTCAAAGGTATACGTGGGTGACGAACAGGTTTCCACTAAATACGAATCTGGACAGGTCCTTACAATAAAGGCATCAGACGTGAAGAATGGTGACACAATAAAGGTCTGCCAGATAGGTAGCTCAAACACCATCTTTAGGGAATCTAATGAATATGTAGTTTATGATCCTAATTATGTAGAAGAGGAAGAAGAAAACGAAATAGAAGAAGCCGAAGATGGGGAATAGAACCTCATCTACCGCAAGCGGTCTCCCTTCCTCTTAGAAAGGGGAAGGCTAGATAGAGAAAGAGCCCTGCACATCGTGCAGGGCTCTATTTTAATATTCGCCGTTCTTATACTTTGTAATGAGCTTGTCGATACGTGCGTATGGATTGAGCAATTCAGAGATTGAGCAATCGTGGTTAAGTGTATCGATGATATAAGCGATGTATTTAGCCATGTCGCATTTGATGAAGTATGGCTTATTAAGTACCTCGTCTGTTAGGTAAGTAAGGTTTGTAGTAACGACCTTGTAGATGATGCCTTCCTCTACGGCTTTGTCAAACTTGTCCATTCCGTTGGTGAAAAGTCCGAAGGTTGCAACAACGAAGATGCGGTTAGCATTGCGCTTCTTAAGCTCTGTAGCAACGTCTATCATAGATTCACCAGAAGAAATCATATCATCTACGATGATAACGTCCTTCCCGGCAACGTCATTTCCAAGGAACTCATGAGCGACGATAGGATTACGTCCATCAACAATGCGGCTGTAATCACGGCGCTTGTAAAACATACCAACATTTACACCAAGGACTGAAGCCATGTAAACGGCACGCTTTGTACCACCTTCATCTGGTGAAATAATCATGAGATGATCGTTGTCAAGCTGAAGGTCCTTGCAGTACTTAAGGATGCCCTTAAGGAACTGGTATGTAGGAGAAACTGTTTCAAAACTATTAAGTGGAATAGCATTCTGAACACGTGGGTCGTGAGCATCAAAAGTGATGATGTTGTCAACTCCCATGTTAACTAATTCCTGAAGAGCCATAGCGCAATCGAGAGACTCGCGAGCGCTTCTGCGGTGCTGACGTCCTTCATAAAGGAATGGAATGATAACAGTGATGCGCTTTGCCTTGCCCATAGCTGCAGCAATAATACGCTTAAGGTCACAATAGATATCGTCTGGGCTCATGTGATTCTCATGACCACAAACTGTGTAGGTGAGACTGTAGTTTGTAACATCAACAAGGATGTATACATCAAGTCCACGAACAGACTGCTTGAGGAGTCCTTTTCCTTCGCCCGAACCAAAACGTGGGCACTCGGCATCAACAATGTAAGAATCACTACGGTAACCTGCGAGAGTGATTATAGACTGGTCACTCTTGCGCTCCTGTCTCCACTGAAGAAGATAGTCGTTGACTTTGTCAGCAATAGCTGTGCAGCTCTTGTGAGGAATGATTCCAAGCTCAGCCATAGGGGGTGTGTTTTCCAACACGATTTCATTGTTTGGCATTGTTTGCTCCTTGAAAAATATTTTGTTTTATTTATTCATCATTACTTTCTTAATACGAATATCGTTTCCAATAAGCCTGATGGCATCATAATAGGAGAATACTCGCGAAGTAATTCGTTCGCTATAGGTGTCTCTCATTTGCTCGAGAGATAAATTTGTGGAAATAACAGTTGATTTGTTTCTAAGTAATCGCTCGTTTAAGCACTGGAAAAGCTTGGTAATAGTGAAATTATTAGGAAGCTCTGTGCCCAAATCGTCTATGATTAATAAATCACAATCAAAAATTTGATCAGGAAGATCGTCTAGATTAGCGTTTTTCTTGAAGGTCTGATCTTCAAAAACCTTAAATAAATTCCCCGCTGTGAAATAAATTACAGATATGCCTTCGTCTAATAAAGCTTTAGCTATGCAGTTGGATAGAAAGGTCTTACCACAACCTGTCTGTCCAAGCAATAACAAATTACCACCTTTTTCCTTGAAATGCTGCACAAAGTTTTGCGCAGTTTCTAGGGCTATTTGTGCAGTAGCCCGAGCACTAAGACCAGAATTACGCTCGTAATAATCTGAATCATATACATCTAAATCAAAATAATCGAAATTTTCCTTGGATAAAATGTTGTTAAGATTTGACTGTTTGTAAACGATATTAATGGCTGCCTGCTTGAAGCAATGACAACGCTTACCGTTGATGTACCCTGTGTCCTTGCAGTCAGGGCAATCGTAAGGTGGCTCAAGATAATCTGCAGGGAAACCGGCAGATTCCATGAGCTTCACTCGGCGAGACTTAAGGTCATCAAGCTTTTTGCGGGAAGAAGCTGAAGCTGAAGCGATATCCTCACCGTTGAAGATTGCGGTAATAGAGGATACAGATACCTTTGCTACTTCCTCGTCCAGCTGTGATAAAGCGGGAATAGCAGAATACACCTCGTCTGTGCGATATGAAACGATTTGATTGTTTCGAGCCTGTTTGTGGTTGTACTGACGCATAAGTGCGTCATACTGCTCGTTTGATAATGCCATAACCATTCCCCCGTTAATTTCCTAATAATTTCTTTTCCAATAAATCAAAGTCGTATTCTCGTTCTGAGAAGTTGTGGAACTTGCTGGTGGCCTTTGTTCTGGCCGCTGTGCCAGAAGTATTTGCAGATGCCTTTGCGCGATTTGCAGAGGAAATCTTGGCAACTGAGGCTGCTGTAAATTCCGCGTCTAGCTTGGCAATGTCATTAATTGATTTAACCCCCGATTTATGCCAGCTAGTGATAATTGAATCTGCGTATTTAAATGATGGCTTGTTAGTCTGGATGATAGTGCGTTTGCAAGCCTCGCAGATAATATCCAAATCCATACTAAAGGTATTGGTCCACTTGTCAATAAAGTTTAACTCTGTTTCAACCAAGGCTCTTCCTGTAATACCAAGGGCTTTCATAATAGAGTAAACTGTGTTGCTACGTGCGGAAGAAGCTTTGATGGCTCCTTCTACTGAGCTAATGCCGTCCTCTGCCCAATTGCGAGCTACAGTGTCCATGTAGTGGAAGCTGCTGTGTCCACCGTCGATGCAGGTCTCAATAAGGTACTGGATGAGATCTACAGACATATGAAGGCTGTCGTACCAGAATAAAAGTGTGGTAGTCTCGCTAACTGAAAGTGGATGACCCAGGTAGGTCTGGGTGGCAAATATCAAATCACTGACCTGTGAATCCTCACTAAAGGCTTTAAGATCGTCTGAACTGTAGCTAGGTTTTGAGGCTATTTTGTCAGTGGTGGTAACAGGAGCGCCAGCGTTTGCAGCAACGCTTGCAGCTCCTGAAAAACGCGCAGAAGATTGAAGTGATGTGATGTTGGAAATGACAGGACTATCGGAAATTTCAGTCTTGTCAGATCCATTCACATCTACCAAGCAGATCCCTGAAAGCTCATTTTCTGGTGAATACTCAAGGCGAAGCAAACCTACTTTCTCCCAATAAGTAAAAGCTCGCATTACATCTTTTTCTGTGTGGTCAAGACAGTCCGCCAACTGTGAGATGGAAAATTCATATCCATCTGCATTCTGACAACGCAGCAGATAAAGGTAAACCTTTACATATTCTCCATTGGCATCTTTCATGAAATCGTCGATGAAAGTATTAGAAACACAGGTAAAGCCTGTGTTATTGCTAGTGTGCAACATGATGTCAGCCATATATTTATACATCTCCCTCTTAATCTGAGGCAAATTATAGCAAAGTGGAATTGAAAAGAAAAGGGCTAAAAAGCCGGAAAGCCTTGTAAATAAAGGCTTTTTGACGGTTGTGGATAATGTGGATAAGTACTGTAAAAGTACTAAAAGCAGTGCAAAAAAATCCACATTTTCTTGTGGGAAAATTCCCACAAAAAAATGTGGATAATGTGGATAACTATCTGGAAAGCAGGTTTTCACCCACTAAATAAACATCTCCGGCACCCATAGTTATCAACAGATCGTTGTTTAAAAGATTTTTTTCTAAATATTTTTCGCAGGCTTCAAATGACCCAAGATAATGAACCTCTGTGCCTAGCTTTTCAAGCCTGTCGGCGATATCTTTGGAGCTGACGCCATAGATATCTGGCTCACGAGCTGGATAAATATCAGGAAGGACAACAACATCTGCGGCGCTGAGGGCGGCTGCAAAGTCATCTAAATGGTTGAGTGTACGTGTGTAGGTGTGAGACTGGAAGCAAACCACAACTCTGTTGTGTGGATAGTTTGCAGCAGCTGCAAGGCTAGCTCGTATTTCTGTAGGATGATGAGCGTAGTCATCTATAACTGTGGCTCCCTTGTATGTGCCCTTAAGCTCGAAACGTCTATGAGCACCACCAAATTTTGCAAGACCAGACTGAATAAGGTTGTAATCAACTCCCATTTCAATGCAAAGAACAATAGCAGAAAGGGCATTGCTGATATTGTGGTCACCTGGAACGTTGAGGCTGATTCTATCGTAGGTCTTTCCGCGGTAAACAGGGGTAAATGAAGCGAAGCCCTTCTCATCATATGTAATATCAGTAGGAACAATATCGGCATCGCCGGTAAGTGCATAGGTAATAACCTTACATTTAAGGTCCTTGGTAAAGTAATCAACATCGTCAATCTCGTTGTTAATAATGAGGATACCATCATCAGAGGTGTTCTCTGCGAATTGTCTAAATGAAGCGCGGACGTTTTCAAGATTTTTAAAGAAATCAAGATGGTCTGCTTCTACATTGAGGATAATGTTGTACTTTGGGAAAAAGGCATGGAAGCTGTTAGTGTATTCACAAGCCTCTGCTACAAATAAATCGCTGTTTCCAACGTGAACATTGCTGTGGATAGCATCGAGAATTGCACCAACAGTAATAGTTGGTTCTTTTGAAGTCTCAAGAAGAATCTGACTAATCATTGAAGTTGTGGTGGTCTTTCCGTGTGTGCCGGCGATGGTGATGGACTCAGAATAGTTTGCCATAATTTCTCCAAGAAGCTCAGCGCGGGTAAGCATAGGCTTTCCGCTGGCTTTTGCAGCAGCAAACTCAGGATTGTCTGGATGAATTGCAGCAGTGTAGACAATAAGGTCGATATCGTCAGTAATATTTTCAGCTGCCTGTGGATAACTAACTTTTGCACCAAGGGCAACCAAATGCTTTGTTAAATCGGATTCATCTCTGTCAGAACCAGAAATAGTAAAGCCGGCGCCAAGGAGAATCTCGGCAAGACCGCTCATACTGATGCCGCCTATGCCTATGAAATGAACGTGAATTTTGTTGTTGAAATCTATCTTGTACATATTTTTTTACCTTTCCACCTCATTGCCCCTTCGGGGCACGCTGTCTCGCCTCCCGGCTCGGTCGTTGCTGAACAGGCTCCACTGGAGCCTAGCAACCCTCAAGGGGAAGTATGAGGCTAGGACTACAATACCCCCAAATGAAATGACTTTCAAGGGTCAAGTTACGAAAAAAAGTGGCGCTTTTTAGTAATAGTTAACTAGAGTTGTCAAACAATTAACAAGCCTATAGGTAAAAATATAAATAATATTGCGTCGCTTTCTACACTTTGTTATACTAAATTCATAAGATTGTCAATTTCATTATAAAAATGAACAATCTTTATCTTAAGGGGAGTGCTTTGAGTTTAGCACATCCTTGACGGACACCATGAGAAAGGCAGATGATAAGGGATGATTAGAAAAGAAATGATCGCTATGCTTTTGGCTGGTGGGCAAGGAAGTCGACTGGGCGTTTTGACGTCAGATGTCGCAAAGCCAGCCGTTTCTTTCGGAGGAAAATATCGAATCATCGATTTCCCTCTATCGAACTGTATCAATTCAGGTATTGATACCGTTGGCGTACTCACTCAGTATCAGCCACTTGTTTTGAATTCACACATCGGAATTGGTATTCCATGGGATTTGGATAGAAACAACGGCGGCGTTACTGTTCTTCCTCCATACGAGAGAAGTGACACTAGTGAGTGGTATTCTGGTACTGCTAACGCAATTTTCCAAAA
>JAEEGL010062854.1_pt1 | contig 15531 bp, 10 predicted proteins | sample 9134231 | NCBI WGS metagenome assembly JAEEGL01 (sample SAMN16246548, study PRJNA631951) | gut metagenome | biome: gut microbiome; feature: rumen; material: fiber-attached | host: Bos | place: Iran: Karaj | collected 2018-10
AAGGGCTACAAACTGGGTGATGTGATGAATGCCTTCAGGTTGGCTCTCGTTGGCGAGGGCAAGGGCCCCGGCATGTTCGACATCTCCGCTTTCTTAGGTAAGGCAGAGACACTCTCACGCCTGCGCAGGGCCATTGGGGTTTTGAAATAAGTATTCATCATTTTTCCGGATACAACGTGTACAACATCATCATTTATGCTTATCTGATTGGAGTGGCCATCTACAGCCGCTTCAATGAGAAAGTGCGCAAGATGTGGCGCGGTGAACGCGCCGCTTTCTCTGTGCTTAAGGAAAAGGTAGACCCTACGGCGAAGTATGTTTGGTTTCATGCTGCCTCGCTGGGTGAGTTTGAGCAGGGCCGTCCGCTCATGGAGAAGTTGCGCGTGTTGCATCCGGAATATAAGATATTGCTCACTTTCTTCTCGCCGTCGGGCTATGAGGTGCGCAAGAATTATGAGGGGGCCGACATCATCTGCTACCTGCCGCTCGACACGCCTGTCAACGCACGCCGTTTCCTGCGGCTGATACGTCCGGTGAAGGCCTACTTCATCAAGTATGAGTTCTGGTACAACTACCTGCACATCCTCAAGCATCGCAATGTGCCGGTTTACAGTGTGTCGAGCATCTTCCGCCCGGGGCAGATCTTCTTCAGGTGGTATGGCCGCCAATATGCCCATGTGCTCAAGTGCTTCACCCATTTCTTCGTCCAGAATGCTGAGAGCAAGCAGTTGCTCCAAAGCATCGGTATAGAGAATGCCAATGTTGTGGGCGATACACGTTTCGACCGTGTGCTGCAGATACGCGACGCGGCGAAGGACCTGCCTCTTGCCGAGACTTTTGGGCGCGACTACAAGGTGTTTGTGGCTGGTTCGAGCTGGCCTCCTGATGAGGAAATATTCATACCTTATTTTAACAAGAAAGCCGATTGGCGCATGATTATCGCCCCTCATGTCATCGGTGAGGACCATTTGGCCAAGATTGAGAGTATGGTGGAGGGGAAGTGCGTGAGATACACGCATGTGAAGGATGCCGCGGAGCTGAAAGACGCACGCTGTCTCATTATCGACTGCTTCGGACTGCTCTCCAGCATCTATCGCTATGGTTTGGTCTCCTATGTGGGCGGTGGTTTCGGCGTGGGCATTCACAATGTGTTGGAAGCAGCCGTGTGGAACATACCCGTAGTGTTCGGACCCAACAACAAGCGTTTCCAGGAAGCCCAGGCCCTGCTGAAGGCCAAGGGCGGTTTTGAGATTAGCGGAGCCGCCGACTTTGAGGAAATAATGAGTCGCCTGGATGGCGACAGGGTATTCCTGAGCCAGGCAGGCGACAAGGCGGGCTCTTATGTGAGCGGCAAGTCGGGAGCCACCGACATTATCATGGCTTCGACCGGCTTCTGAAGTCTATTCTTTCTTTGCGTCTTCTTCCAGATACCATTTCGAGTAGGCCACATAATGTGCGGCGAAACTCTCGGCTTGGTCAGGACTTGTCTTCTTGAGGAATTTGGCGGGCACGCCTCCCCAAATCTCATGGTCTCCTATTTTTGTTCCTTGCAGCACCAGGGCTCCCGCAGCCACGATGGCACCGCGGCCCACTACGGCGTTGTCGAGCACGGTGGCACCCATGCCGATGAGCGCTCCCTGACGGATGGTGCAGGCATGCACGGTGGCGTTGTGTCCTATTGACACGTCATCCTCGATGATGGTGGGACCGGTGTCGTGGGTCACATGCACGCAAGCTCCATCCTGCACGTTCACTCGGTTGCCCATGTGGACATAGGCCACGTCGCCGCGCACCACGGCATTGAACCAGATGGAGCATTCGTCTCCCATTTCCACTTCGCCCACAATAGTGGCGTTCTCGCTGAAATAACATTCCTTACCCCACTTGGGCGTAAGGCCTTTGATTGATTTGATGAGTGCCATAATCAGTATGTTGTGTTGTTTAGGTTGTCGATAACTTTGCTAATCCTGTTCAGTCCCTTTATCATCTGACTCCGCGGGCAGGCTATGTTGATGCGGATGAAGTCACGTCCGGTCACCTCGCCATACATGGTGCCGCTGTTCACCAGCACGTCGCCTTCCTCGAGCAGTTTTTTCGTCAGCGTGTCGGCATCAAGTCCGGTGGCGCTGATTTGCACCCATACCAGATAAGTGCCTTCCAGCCGTGTGACGGTGAGTTGCGGATGTCGTTGGCTAAAGTGGTCGAGCAGCGCCTGATAGTTGTCGCTTAGGTAGCGGCACAGTTGGTCTATCCACTCGCTGCTCTCGTTGTAGGCTGCGATGAAAGCCTCCACGCCCAGTGGATTCACGTCGCACGTCTCATTGATATTGACGGCACGGTCTATCCGCTCGCGCATGAAAGGATTGCGGCAGATGATATTGGCTATCTGCAGTCCGGCGGTGTTGAACGATTTGGAGGGAGAGTTGCACACGATGGTGTTCTCCTCGCAGGCATCGGAGATGCTGGCGAGAGGAATATAATGGTAACCGGGCAACACCAGTTCGCAATGAATCTCGTCGGCTATCACGCGCACCTGGTGGCGTAGGCAAATGTCATTGAGCCGCTCCAGTTCGTCGCGGGTCCACACCCTGCCTGCAGGATTGTGAGGGTTGCAGAGCAGGAACACGCGCACTTTGGGGTCGGCAGCCTTGCGCTCGAAGTCGGCAAAGTCGATGTGGTAGGAGCCGTTTTCATATACGAGCGGACTGTCCTCCACCGTGCAGCCGTTGTTGCGTATGGAGGAGAAGAAACAGTTGTACACGGGACTCTGTATGAGCACCTTGTCGCCCGGCAGGGTGAGGGCCTTGATGACGGCTGATATGGCGGGCACCACACCTGTGGTGTAGATGACCCACTCGCGGCGGATGGTCCACTGGTGGCGTCGCTCAAACCAGCTGGTAAGCGCTTCGTAGTAGGCGTCGCCCACCTCGGTATAGCCGAACACGCCGTGCTCCACACGGCGGCGCAAGGCATCGATGATGGGCTCGGCCACACGGAAGTCCATGTCGGCCACCCACATGGGCAGGGTGCCGGGTCCGCATTCCGCGGTGTCCCATTTCACGCAGCCTGAGCCGCGGCGCTGGGGACTATGGTCAAAGTCGTAGGTCATGACTGTCGGGTGATGATTTCGCAGTTGGCCGGTCCCTTGATGTTTTCGTCGAGGATGATTTCACCGTAGCCGTCGGCTACGATACGTCCGCTGGCGGGATTCTTCACACTCTTGATAGTGCCGCGGATATCGGCCTGCACGGTGGAGTATTCAAAGGCACGGTCGCACTCAGGGTCGAAGGTGCAGTTCTCAAGAATCAGGTTCTCGGCATAGCAGAGAGGTTGCTCACCGCCGATGTGGCAGTTGACCAGGCGTAGGTTCTTGGAGTGCCAGCCCAGGTATTCTCCGTCGAGCACGGAGTCGTAGATGGTCACGTCCTCCACCTCCCAGAAAGCGTCTTTCGTCACGATGTTGGCATTGTGAATCTCCACGTCCTTCACATATTGGAACACATATTTGCTGTCGCTCTCCAGACCGTCTACGCGGATGTGGCGGCAGCCCATGAAGGGGTAGGTGCCCTCGTGCAGCTTCACGTTCTGCACGATGAGTCCGTCGACGTTCCAGAAAGTCTCGTCGGCATCGTTGATTTGCACATTGCGCAGGGTGAGGTTCTTCATCTCGCGGAAGAATTTCGGGCCGTCTATCACGCAGTCGGTCATCACCATGTCGTCAGAGTACCAGATGGCCGACCGGGAGCCGGGGGCGAAGTAGCAGTTGGTGATGAGGCTGCCCTTGACGTGCCAGAACGGGTACTTGCCGTAGAATTTGCAGCCGTCGGCCTCGATGTCACTGCATTCCTTGATGCCAGACTCGCCATCGGTGATAATGATGTTCTCCAACCGCAGGTGATGCGACTCAAAGAGGGGGCGTTCTCCGCCAAAAGATTGATTGCTGATGGTTTTCATAAGTTGTTTGCTTTTGTCATTGGCATGCTTGCCAATACTGACTGCAAAATTACGATAAAAAAAGGAAAAAGGACTTGTCTCCTTTTGGCAGTTTACCTAAAAAACTATAAAAACGATGACGCACCCGCCCTTGTGGGGACGGATGCGTCACTAAGCGTCGACAATAGAGTCTTAGAGGTTGGGGTTGATTTTGCTCCACTCGCTGATGGGAGGAACGATGTTCAGCGTCACCAGTTCGTCGCGCATCTTGCACAGGTGCTCGTAGCTGGCGTCAAGCTTTGCGTTCTCCTCGGGTGTGCCCTGGGGTACCTCATAGTGGGCACCGTTCTGGTCGAGCGTGGTCTTCATGGCCATCATGATGTGGTCGTACTTCTCGTTCTGCACATAAGTGCCTACGGGGAAGCGGAAAGGCTCGCCGCCCATGGCTGAGCGGATCATCTCCACGGAGAGGTAAGCAGGGCTCTGGAAAGAGCTGCGTCCGCGAAGCTCGATAATCTTGGCACCGCCCTTGGTCACGGCAGTCTTCATCTCCTCCCACTCCTCAACGGGGAATTCGGGAGTGCCGATGATGTCGGTGAGCTTGCGTCCGGCCACCACTACATGGCTGCCGAATACGGCCATCTGCTCGCCGTGTCCGCCATAGGTGGCGCAACCGGTAATCTCGTTCTGCATTACGCCAAACTTCTTGGCAAGAGCGCTCTGCAGACGGGTGGTGTCAAGTCCAGCGAGGGTAGTCACCTGGCAGGGCTTCAGACCGGAGTAGAGCAGGGTCACCAGACCGGTGAGGTCAGCGGGGTTGAATATAATCACCACATGCTTCACATCGGGGCAGAATTTCTTAATGTTCTGGCCAAGTTCCTCGGCAATCTTGCAGTTGCCGGCGAGCAGGTCCTCACGGGTCATGCCAGCCTTACGGGGAGCACCGCCAGAAGAGATGATGTATTTGGCATCTCTGAAAGCCTCTTCAGCATCGGTTGTGGCCGTAATCTTAGCATCGTCAAAACCGCTCTGGCGCATCTCCTCGGCTACACCCTCGGGTGAGAACACGTCGTAAAGACAAACGTTGTCGGTGAGACCCATCATAAGTACGGTCTGAGCCATGTTCGAACCAATCATACCGGCAGCGCCGACGATGGTCAGTTTCTCATTCGTAAGAAATTTCATAATGTTGATAGTATTAAATTGATATTGGTAATGTAATCTGATGCAAAGATACTTTTTTATTTATTATCAACCAAATATCTTTGGGAAAAACTTTTCTCTCTGTATCTCAGGCACCCAAAGGAAAGGAGTGAAAATGATATTCAAGTTTTTTTCTGATGCTCCAATATCGTTAAATGTCTTTTTTTCCATAATTTTGCATTATGGAAGAGAGTAATTCCGAAATCACTCCTCATGAAGTAGGCCTGCAGCAAGGAAGTCGATTCGTAGCGAGTGGAGGCACTTGCACGTGCTCCATGGTGAAGCAGCATGGGCGGCTGTTGCTGAAAAAACTACTGTTGCCTGAGATGGCTGCCGACCAGCGTCATAGGCAGGCTTTGGAAAAGGAGTTTGAGATAGGCTACGCACTCAACCACCCCAATATCCCCCGATATCTGGAGCTTCATGAGGATTTTATTCTTATGGAATATGTTGACGGACTGACCCTTTCTGATTTCGTCCTTCAAAATCCTGCCTATTTCAAGCGGAGAAGACATGTGAAGCAGTTCCTCGAAGAATTGTTGTCGGCAGTGGATTATCTGCACCGACATCAAGTGCTGCATCTCGACCTCAAGCCCGACAACATAATGATGACCCATATAGGGAACCATGTCAAACTCATCGATTTGGGCTATTGCTATCAAGATGGTTTCCCTTTCTCAACAGGAGGAACACTGGGATATGCTGCACCCGAAAAAGAAAAGACGGCCGCTTCAGACATCTATTCTTTAGGACGAATCTTCAGCGAATTGGGCATTACGGGTGAGCGTATTGTAGACAAATGCCTGCGTGCCGAGCCTTTCGAAAGATATCAAAGCATTGACGAACTGGTGGCGGCTCTGCGGAAACGCCACATACTTAGGGTGGCTCTCATATCAATCCTTCTTGTCTTGCTGTTCGGTGTTGGCGTATGGTGTTGGCTTGACAAGAGGGGAACAGAGACGATGGGAAAAGCCTCGGTTACTGTGGAGAATCTTTCAGAAAGTGCTATTCCGAAAGACACCATGTCGGACATGGCAATTTCCTCGACAGAACCTTCTACATTCCCACCGGGCAAAACGGAACGGGATGTGCCGCAGCCATCACAAAATGACACAAATACTTTTACAGCCATGGAAGATAGGGACGTGGTCTCAAAGGAAGAAGACCTTTTGTTGAGAAATCAGATGAAGGCATTTCCCTTGTTCGAGCATGTTACCGATTCCATTTTGACTGAACTCAAACAGTTTGTTGCCGATGACCGTATGCCTTATAAATTGGGCGGACTGGAAGCCTATCGGTTGAGATACGATTCGCTGAAAAGCAAGGCTATAGATTGTGGGAAAAGGAGTGACAAAGTCCCCTTCTGGATGCATAGTCATTGGACAGTATACAATGGCAAGCCTAAACCTTATAATATCTTTGATAACTATCTATATCAGCAAATGGCTTCCATTGAAACTCTCTTTCAGACCCATGCGGTCAATTACAAACTCAATCAAAAATTTGAACAAAACGATTCCTCTCAACCATGATACTCGACCCCTATATCCAAAAACTGATTCGTGAACGACTGGGTTGCGAACTGTCACGGCCTTCAGAATTCGACGCTTTGGCTCTTGACATCGAAACGGCCACAGGAGAGCATATTGGTGTGAATACACTTAAGCGACTTTTCGGCCTTTTGAGTGAGGTGTCACCCACGGAAACAACACTCAATATTGTGGCCCTTTATTTAGGCTATGGTAGTTGGCGTCTTCTGAAAAAGGTTGTTGACGACAAAAACTCTGTGATAGATGAGGAATCTTCAGGTGTCTATCCCACCGACCTTCCTTGGGGCACAAGGATTGTGGTTTTTTATGAGCCGCATCGCAAGGTTTCAGTGGTAGTCGATGACGATGGCCTGTGCCGGGTAGAGGAAATCAGCGGTGGTAAATTGCGGGTTGGCGACCGGCTCGATGTGCCAGCCATCTTCCCTGAGCGGCCTTTTCACGCGAAGCGTCTCTTGCGCGATGACCAAGACCTTGGCAGCTATACCGGTGGAATAGAGGGCGGTGTCACAACTGTCTGGGTGGAAGAACAAAAAGTCCCCGACTGATTTCATCCATCCCATCCATCTTGAGTGGTTTTTTGCCTTTTTCTTTTGCCGCAAACAGAAAATGTACTAAGTTTGCAGAGTAACAGTAAATAATTATAAAATAATCAGCTCACAATGCAACGTTTTGAAAAACTTTTTCTATCTTTGCGATGTCGTTCGATGTAACGACATGACATGATAGGGAAGCGTTTGGCTTATTCCAGCTGAAAATCTGGTAAATTTGAAAGTGGAAAGAAAGGCTGAAAACGTTCTCCTTTGGCTATGTATATAATGTTATCATTGTATATATACCCCAAAGGTGTGAGCTGTTTTACTGTTCTTTTCCACGGGTTTACCAGAGCCTTCAGCTGAGAGCGGCGAGACGAAGGCTCACACTCTTTTTGTGTGGTTTTCTTTTTTACATGCTTCCTCAATGTACGAAAACAGAGGAAGCTGATTCGCTGGAAAGGAGGTAGGCATCACGATAGATCATTATAGTATTATGAAACCTAACTCAAATGTTTTTTTTGATGATGTTTATGATATGATAAGTCCGGATGACGATGAACTTATTCGCACTTATATGCCATCTTTTATAGATGATTATAAGATTCGTGGATACATCAATGAAGGTGATATCATTATAACACCACCTATACAAAAAGATATTGAAATAAATGGACATGTTTCTCAATTTGTCGAACCTGGTTGGGTGGACGTTTTAAATTCTTTTGCAGGTAATGGGAATTGGATCTGTCAATCTAAGTCTGATAGTTTTGATTTATCAAAAGAAACATTGGTATATGAATGCTTTCCTTATGCAAAAGAAGAATTAGATGATACTTTATCAAAAGAAGTTGGGTTGAATTTCAATGATGGGAAATGGATTGTTTCTAAACATATTATTGGGGATATTAATGACGATTATTATTCATTTGCAGCCGAACTTTTTCAAGTTTCAGAAAATCAAAGATACAACGTATTTGCCGTTTGCTCATATAAAGATTTACATTCAGCATCATTAGAATATGAAGAAATGGGACTTATCTATTTAGGTGTTTTTGCTATTGACAGAAAGATGAGTTTTATTCATCATCGACGAATTTTCCGTCAAATCGATAATCGCATAGAACTGAAATAAATTAGTGACGTTAATGGCATATTTGATATTTCTAGAGAGTTAGAACGATTGACTAATAATATATATGAAACGATTATTAACTTCAGCAGCATTGTTCCTATGCTCGCTAATGATATTCGCACAGTTCAGTGGATCTGGGTCAGGAACTGAGAACGACCCTTTTCTGATTTTCAATGAAACGCAGCTATCCCAGATGGCCAATTTCCTTAATCAGGATGGTGTGGTGTTTCGGTTGATGAAAGACCTTGACCTCACTGATTGGATTGACCAGAACAGCCCGAGCCAAGGCTGGCAACCCATCGGTGTGGAGACCTCTCCTTTCAAAGGAAAACTGATTGGCAACAACAAGACTATCAGCGGAGTATTCATCAAACGTCAATCTACTTCTTACGTGGGTTTCTTTGGAAACATGGATGGAGCCACCGTATCTGACCTCACCATTGAAGGTACCTCAATTAAAGGTAATCAATTTGTGGGTGTTTTCGCCGGAAAAGCCTCCAACACCACCTTATCCAACGTCCATGTTGAGATGACGGGCAGCGTGACCGGTGAAACGTGTGTTGGAGGATTTGCTGGACAGATTGCAGGATCGACGATGACGAATCTCACAGCCAACGTGACGGGTGGTGTTTCGGGTTCCTCACAAGTAGGTGGACTGATAGGTGATTTATATAGTTCACCTATTACCACATTCTCAGTAACAGCCAATGTTTCAGGCAGTCAAGTCATCGGAGGAGCCTTCGGTTCTGTAAACGATGGGAATTATGTGAGTGGTACGATAACTGGAAATATCTCTGCCACTGAAGGAAAAGTCGGCGGTGTAGTTGCCACAGCTAATGGATGCTCTTTAGAAAATATAGTCATGAAAGGAAATGTCACAGCCAGTGGCGCGACAGGGCATGTGGCTGGAATCATGGCTGTGGGAGAAAATGGCGAATTGACATTAACCAATTGCACCTATGTCGGTGACATACAAGGACAGACGGTGGTGAGCGGATGTGTCGGTGCTTTGGAGTCTGGGGCTTCGGCCTCATTCACTTCTTGCTCCTCAAAAGGAAAAGTCATTAACGAAGGTGATTATACTGGTGGTATTGTGGCCGTAAGTCATGGTTGTAACATCGCTGGTATGGAGAGTTGCAGCCATTTCGGAGATATTTTTGGCAAAGACTATGTAGGAGGAATCATTGGAGCAATAAATGGAGCCGTTGAAAAATCACCTTCCGCCTATTGGGAATGGTGGACAAGGTTTGAGGTGTCAGGCTCTACTTATATACCTTCAGGTGAGAAAGGTGGTGATTTACAAGAACCAATTACTAAAGGAACTCAAATGAAAAAAGTCATAAATAATTGTACCTCAATAGGTGATATAAAAGGCAATAATAATATAGGGGGCATTGTAGGCTCTACCATTTCTGGAGTGGGTTATACTTTAAATGGCAAAGAATTAAAGGAACTTAATAATTATTATGAATTTTTTAGAAATGGAGAATATGTCAATAGTGCTCACTATTATTTTTTATTCTCCAAATATTTTAGGAACACCATATCGTATATCATAACTAACAACTATTTCTCTGGTAATATCTTTGGCTCTGAGAAAAGTGGTGGTATAGTGGGCGAGATAAAAGGAGGTGAAATTAAAAACAATTACGTCAATGGTATTATATATGGAGGCCTTCATGTAGGAGGGCTAATAGGAATAGTATCAGCATCAAATTCTGATATAGAAACAGGAAATTCGGCTATCAAAAGCAATATTGTCATCTGCCCTACAATTTCCGCCACCAATTCCAATGTTGGTCGGATTTACGGTTCTGTTGAAGACGATGATATACTCACTGTTGGCGCCAACGGCTCTTCTGAAGGCAACCGTGCCCTGACCCAGACCAACGTAATCCTTCAGGGCGTGGTGCAGGAGGTGGAAGACGACCTGCAAAACGGTTCAAGCATCGGTCCGTCGCTGCTGAAATTGAAGGCCACATACGTGTCGATGGGATGGGACATGGACAACGACTGGAACATCCTCGAGACCGAGTGCTATCCCTACAAGAAATACCAGGCAGCGCCTCCAGTGATTGAGAGCAATCTCGTATCGCAGGCCACCTGCATATCGGGCAAGAGCGTGGACGGTGGAACCGTTTACCTGTTCTACAAGGACAGGAATGCAGTGTCCACAGAGTGTGTGGGCAACGAGTGGAGTTTCTCCACAGAACCCCTGCAAAGTGGTGCTCAGGTGCAGATCTATGCTGATGTGGAGGGACTGACACCATCTTATTTCACAACCGCCAACGTGGGGTATCCAGGCAGTGGCACTGAGGATGACCCTTACCAGATCTTCACGGCTGAGGACTTGCAGGGGGCCAGCAACAGGGGCTACTACAAGGTGATGAACGACATCGACCTCACCTCATGGATAAATGAAAACAGCCCGGAGAAAGGATGGATACCTATCGGCCGTAACAGCGGGGACGCCACCTACATCGACGGTGCAGGACATACTGTCAGCGGCCTATGGACCAACACCACGGAAGACTATACGGGATTGTTCTCCAATTTCTCGGCGGGCCAGATCAAAAACCTGAATGTCACAGTCGCAAGCGGCAAGGCTGTCAAGGGCGGCAACTATACAGGCATCCTTATCGGCCGCATGGCCAACGGTGAAATCAAGAACTGCCAGGTGAGCGGTGATGTGGAAGGCACACAATACGTCGGCGGACTTGCCGGATATGCGGAATCCACCACGCTCACTTCTCTTTGGGCTGATGGAAAGGTAACGACAAATGCCCCCGATGCACAGGCCGGAGGACTGGTTGGCTTAACCACAAACGGAACCATTACGAGATGCATGACTGACGAAGTGGTCACTGCCACTGGCGACAACAGCCAAGCGGGCGGCCTCACCGGCCATGTTAAAGGCAACATTCAACTGTCCTTGTCGAAAGGAAGCGTGTCTGCCACGGGCAGCAATTGCCAGACCGGCGGTCTTGTGGGCTACGCAGACGCCTCTACCATCACCAACAGCTACAGCACCGCCACGGTACACGGCACTGACTTCTCGGCTGGATTGGTGGGCTATGCTTACAACACCTCTATCGACAAATGCTATGCCAAGGGCGATGTGAGCGGAGTGCTCTATGGAGCCGGTGTGGTTGGTGAGTTGGAGGCAGCCAATGCCCGCCTGACCAACAGCGTGGCGGCCAACAATATCCTCTCGCTCACTGCCCAATCATCGTGGGGCAGCCGCGTGATTGGCGGTTACAAGAGTGGTGCCCCCGACCCTGACGAGAGCAACTACGCCCTCGCCACCATGCAGGTTTCTCTCAACAATGTGCCGCAGAGCAAGACGGATGACCTGGTGGAGGGTATCGCGAAATCGGAGGAAGACCTGATGAAGGCCGCCACCTACCAGGCGCTTGGCTGGGACTTCTCTTCCGTATGGGGCATCGACGAAGGCCAGATCTATCCATACTTGCTTTGGGAAGTGGATGTCAATCCCGTGGCCGACATCACGCTCGACAAGACCTCGCTGCTCATTGCCGTAGGCAAGACTGAGACCATCAATGCCAGCATCATGCCACTTGGCGCCACCAACAAGCGGCTTGACTGGACCACGAGTGACGCCAATGTCGCCACTGTTGAAGACGGTGTGGTAACGGCTATGGGGGTCGGCTCCGCGGTCATCACTGCAGCCGCCACTGATGGTTCTGGCGTCACCGCCACCTGTCGGGTGACCGTCACCGAGAACAAGGATGCCGCCATCGCAGAACTTCGGGCACTTGTTGACCGGGCACAGGCACTCTATGACAACAGCACCGAGGGAGAGAACATCGGTGAGTATGCTCCCGGGGCACGTGCCGCCCTGCTTGCGGTCATCAACAGTGTGAAAGCCAGGATTTCCAGCACCATGGATGATTCCACCATCAATGAGTGTACCACACAACTGAACAATGCCATCACTCAGTTTGAGAGCCAGCGGGTGACAGCAGGCGAGGACACCGACTACAGCCAGATAGACAACACCCTCTATATCGAGCGGGTGGAGGCAGCGGCCGGTGGTCAGGTGCAACTCTCCGTCAAGATGAAGAACACCATCGAGGCGCAGGGTTATCAGTTTGACCTCTACCTGCCAGAAGGTGTGACCGTCGCCACCGACGAGGACGGATTTGTCCTTGCCGAACTGAGCACGGCCCGCACCACAGAGCGCAAGACCGACTACTTCAACTCCTCCGTGCAGGCCGACGGTTCGCTCCGTGTGCTCTGTGGCTCGTCAAAGGGCTACACCTTCAGCGGCAACGACGGAGAGGTGGCCGTCATCACCATCAACCTTTCACCGGACATGGAGGAGGGAGAGTATCCCATCATCTTAAAAAATATCAGGATAAGTGACAATAACTCCGTGCCCTATGTGACCGACTACCTCAAGTCGACGCTGGCCATCTCGTCTTATACGCTGGGCGACGTCAATGCTGACGGAAGTGTCGACGTGGCCGACTTCATCGCCGTGGCCAACCACATCCTTGGCTACACTCCGGAGGTGTTTGTCCATAAGGCCGCAGATGTCAATGTGGACAACTCCATAGACGTGGCCGACTTCATCGGCATCGCCAACATGATTCTCAACGGTACGACGGGTGCTGCCAACCAGGGACAGATGATGATGGTACCACGAAGGGCAGGCAGTGTGGCGCCAACTGACATAGACGCACTCGACAATGCCATCTATGTGGAACCCGTCACCGCAGCTCCAGGCACCCAGCAGGTGCTCTCTCTCAAGATGAAGAATACCGGTGACGTGGCTGGTTTCGAACTCAACCTGCAGTTGCCCGACGGCATCACCATCGCCACCGACGAGGATGACATGCTCATGGTCGAACTGAGCACCGAGCGCACCAATTCGAGAAAGACCGATTATTTCAATTCTGCCATCCAGGATGACGGCACACTGAAGATACTCTGTGGCTCATCTACCGCCAATCCACAGACGGGCAAGGTGTACACATTCAGTGGTAACGAAGGAGAGGTGGCACGCATCACCGTCAACATACCTGCTGGCTATGAGGCAGGCGAATATGCCGTTCATGTGCTGAATGCCATTATGGCAGATGCCGACTCACATAAGAAGGAACTTGAGCCCGACATCATCTCGCTGCTCACCATAGAGGAGAATGACGGAAGAATACACTTCGCTGAGACAGACACATCGCTGCCAACTTATACCGCAGGTGAGAAAGGCGACATTACCATGAAACGCACCATCAACGCAGGAGAATGGAGCACCATCGTTCTGCCTTTCACATTGACCAAAGCGAAAGCCGAAGCGGCCTTCGGCACTGATGTGCAACTGGCAGAGTTCACGGGCTTCGAGACGGAGTATTCCGATGAGGATGATGTGACCCCGGACGCCATCGTCATAAATTTTTCCACCTATACCATGACTACCAAGAAAGGTATGACTGGCGGCAAGCCTTTCCTCATTAAGACGAGTAAGAACATTGAAAGTTTTGAGGCCAATGACGTGACACTGTTCTCCAACGTGAGCGATGTGACAAAAGCTGATGAGTATGACACTTCAGGCAAGTTTACCGGCTCGCTGGTGAAAACTAAAGTGCCTATTGATGGTCTCTTCCTCACTGAAAACAAGTTCTGGTATTCTACGGGTAATACCAACATCAAAGGGTTCCGTTGCTGGTTCATGCTTGACGCCGTTCTCGACAAGGAGACGGATTTTGGCACCAATGTGAGTTTCGTGGTAGACGATGACCCGACTTCGGTTGACGGTGTTCCTTACATGTCAAAGGTTGGCCATGTTTACACTGTTCAAGGTCTGTATGTGGGTCGGAATGTCGACATGAAGCTGTTGCCCAGTGGAATCTATATTGTAGATGGTAAAAAAATATTAATCAAATAATTAAGGCTACGTATATGAAAAAGAAATATATCACTCCTACCGCAGACGTTGTGAGGGTAGAATTTCAGCACTTGATTCTTGGAAGCGGTGTCACGGGCAAAAGAGGAACTACAATAGAAATCGAGTATGGTGGGGTGGATGAGGATGGCAGCAAGGACCCCTCATCGGATATTTTCAACGCTTGGGATGAAGAGTCCTGGGACAATAGGATATAGTCATCAGAATAGGGTTCGTTGTATATGAGGGTGTTTCAGCTTGACAAACCTCTCTATACTTAAAAAGTAGGTAAATCAATCCCGCCGCATGGTGCGAACGAAGCACTGTGTGGCGGGGTTCTCGTTGGTTTAGAAATTCTTAATCAGCCATAAAGCGAGGAATAGGTCGTAAACCTTGTAGATACCTTGATCATTGTTAAATACAGACAAAAATAACATTTTTCCATAAAATGGAAATCATAAAAAGGGAAAATTAGAATGCTATTATCATTATTTTTTTTAATCCGTAGTGTAATAAACTGTTCATTTATGGTTGCCCTATGGGCATTAGCCTGGCAGAATTGTATTCCGTAAATTACGATTAAATTGGTTCTCCGTATTCTCACTGTACATAGTTGTCAAAACCATTGACAGGGCATTCCTATCCGATGATACATAATAAGGTGGATGACTGCGTCATCAAGAGTTGAAGTGATGTGAAAATAGGGTGTGTTCTGTGAATGCATGGGAAAATGGAGAAAGAACTGAAAATAGCGGAGAAAATTTGCTTTATAATAAGATTATAATTATCTTTGCATAATTGCAAACAAACACCAATCTCACAGCTATGAATATCACCAACCCATTTGTCACCAGCGGCTATGTTTCTCCGCATTACTTCTTCGACCGCGTGGAAGAAACCAGTTTGCTGACCAGCGCCCTCACCAACGGCAATCATGTGGCACTCATTTCACCGCGGCGCCTTGGGGAAACAGGATTGATATATCATTGCTTCAACCAAGAATCCATTAAGGACAATTCTTCGCCCAATGGCTGCTAAGTAATAGCAGATGGCCATCCTTTCGTCTGCTTGGTTTGTAATTCACACATACGGGCAAAACGTGTTCGCTGAAACAATATTGTCCCAATCATTTCCTCATTTCAGTTTTATTCCGTATTTTTGCCGCAAAAAGCAGAAGATATGAAGAACACCCTGATCAATGACCGAATTGGCGCGCTGCGCGAGTGGATGCGCGCCCGCCAGATAAGAGCTTTCGTTTTTCCAAGTACCGACCCG
>JAEEGL013243373.1_pt1 | contig 15531 bp, 12 predicted proteins | sample 9134231 | NCBI WGS metagenome assembly JAEEGL01 (sample SAMN16246548, study PRJNA631951) | gut metagenome | biome: gut microbiome; feature: rumen; material: fiber-attached | host: Bos | place: Iran: Karaj | collected 2018-10
ATGGGCTCAGATTATAAGGTAAACATTGACGACAAGAGCTATACACCGCAGGAAATCTCGGCTATGATTCTTGCAAAGCTCAAGAGCGACGCAGAGGCTTATCTCGGTTCTAAGGTTACCGAGGCGGTTATCACCGTTCCCGCATACTTCACCGACTCACAGCGTCAGGCTACCAAGGACGCGGGTAAAATCGCAGGCCTTGAGGTAAAGAGGATTATCAACGAGCCGACGGCGGCAGCGCTTGCCTACGGTATCGATAAGGAAGACGACCAGAAGGTTATGGTTTACGACCTCGGCGGCGGCACATTCGACGTTTCGATTATCGAAATGGGCGACGGCGTTCAGGAGGTTCTCGCAACCGCAGGTAACAACAGACTCGGCGGCGACGACTTCGACCAGAGAATTATCGATTGGCTTGCAGACGAGTTCAAGAAGGAGCAGGGCATTGACCTTCGCTCGGACAAGATGGCTATGCAGAGACTCAAGGAAGCCGCGGAAAAGGCTAAGATTGAGCTTTCGGGCGTAACCACCTCTAACATCAGCCTTCCCTTCATCACCGCAGACGCAACGGGCCCCAAGCATCTTGAAACAACTCTTACCAGAGCCAAGTTCAACGAGATGACAGCAGACCTTGTCGAAGCGACTATGGGACCGGTACGTCAGGCACTTTCCGACTCGGGACTTAAGACCTCAGACCTTAACAAGATTCTTATGGTCGGCGGTTCTTCGAGAATCCCTGCCGTTCAGGACGCTATCAAGAACTTCACGGGCAAGGAGCCCTTCAAGGGTATCAACCCCGACGAGTGCGTAGCAGTCGGCGCTGCAATTCAGGGCGGCGTTCTCGGCGGCGACGTTGAAGGCATCCTTCTTCTTGATGTTACTCCGCTTTCACTCGGTATCGAGACTATGGGCGGCATCAACACCAAGATTATCGACAGAAATACTACAATCCCGACCAAGAAGAGTCAGATTTTCTCAACCGCAGCTGACAACCAGACCTCTGTTGAGGTTCACGTTCTTCAGGGCGAGAGAGAATTTGCCAAGGATAACAAGACGCTCGGCGTATTCCACCTCGACGGCATTATGCCCGCACCTCGCGGCGTACCGCAGATTGAGGTTACCTTCGACATTGACGCCAACGGTATCGTTCACGTATCGGCCAAGGATTTAGGCACTCAGAAGGAGCAGTCGATTTCAATCACCTCCTCGACCAATATGTCCAAGGAAGATATCGAAAAGGCTGTCAAGGAAGCCGAGCAGTTTGCCGAACAGGATAAGAAGCAGAAGGAAGCCGTTGATACCAAGAACGAGGCTGAACAGCTCGTTTATCAGTCGGAAAAGATTATTTCCGAGAACGGCGACAAGTTCTCAGAGGCTGACAAGAACGACGTTCAGCAGAAGATTGACGCTCTCAAGGAAGCGCTCAAGGGCGAGAACATCGACGATATCAAGGCTAAGAAGGATGAGCTTACACAGTCCTTCTACAAGGTATCCGAGGAGCTTTACAAGCAGGCTGTGGCTCAGGCTCAGGCCGAGCAGGCTCAGAACGGCGGCGCGGCAGGTAACGCTGACGGCGCCAAGGGCGGCGACGGCTACTATGACGCCGACTACACCGACGTTGAGGATCCGCAGAACTGATTTTGATTAAATTAAACGGGCAGGGGACCTGTTCCCCTGTCCGAAAGGCATATTTGATGGAGTGTACTTATGGCAGATAAAAGAGATTATTACGAGGTCCTCGGCGTTAACAAAAACGCAACCGAGGACGAAATTAAAAAAGCCTACCGTCAGACTGCAAAAAAGTATCACCCCGACCTGCATCCGGGCGACAAGGCGGCTGAGGAAAAGTTCAAGGAGGCAAACGAGGCCTACGAGGTTCTTTCCGATCCCGACAAAAAGGCGCGTTACGACCAGTTCGGTCACGCGGGAGTCGATCCGAATTACGGCGCAGGGCAGGGCGGCTACGGCGCAGGTTTCGGCGGTATGGACTTTGACCTCGGCGATATATTCTCAAGCTTTTTCGGCGGCGGCTTCGGCGGCGGACGCGCAAACCCCAATGCGCCGCAGCGCGGAAGCGACACGCAGACGAGCGTTACAATTTCATTTGAAGAAGCGGCAAAGGGCTGTAAGCGCACTGTGCAGACGATGAAAATCGATGTCTGCGACGATTGCCACGGCAACGGCTGCGCCGCGGGTTCGAGCCCGAAAACCTGTCCCGAATGTCACGGAAAAGGTCAGGTCACCGCGCAGCAGAGAACGCCCTTCGGCGTAATTCAGACTCAGAAGCCCTGCTCACGCTGTAACGGCAGAGGTACGATAATCGATAATCCCTGCAAGAAGTGCGGCGGCACGGGCAGAGTCAGAAAACCGTCAACGATTGAGATTAATATACCCGCGGGCATTGACGATCGTCAGGTTATCAACGCCAGAGGGCAGGGCAACAAGGGCATCAACGGCGGACCAGCAGGCGACCTGAGAGTAGTTGTCAACGTTCGCCCGCATCCGATTTTTGAGCGCGAGGGCTACAACGTTTGGGTTGAAATGCACATCACCTATCCCGAAGCGGTTTTAGGCTGCGAATTAGAGGTTCCCACACTCGACGGCAAGGTCAAGTACAACGTACCTGCCGGCACTCAGTCGGGCGACGTTTTCAGACTTCGCAACAAGGGCATTCAGACGCTCAACAACCGCGGACGCGGCGATGAGCTCGTAAGAGTTATAGTCGATATACCCAAGAAGGTCACCGAGAAGCAGAAGGAGCTGATTACCCAGCTTTCAAAGGAACTCGGTACTACGGGCACGAAACTCGGCGAGGATAAGAAAAATATCTTCGGCAAGAAGAAAAAGTAAAAAGGCATAAAAAATCCTCACGGAATTCCGTGAGGATTTTATTTTGTTGAAATCAAACCAAAACCAGATTATCGCTTGTCGGTGTTTCTATTTCGTATTTTTCCATTGCTTCACGGTTAACGAAAAGCGAAACGGCAATATCGGCGTTTACGGGAATTGACGAAACCGTTTCGCCCTGCATAATGCGGTCGGCTATGAGCGCAGCTTCGCTTGCGAGCATGTCGGCGCCCGTGAACGCGCCCATAAGCGCGCCCGCTTCAATAAAGCTTTCGGATGAGGTGAAAACAACAGTATTGCTATTGTTTGCGGTATTCATTATCATTTCAATTTCATCCTGGGTGAAATTGTCGTTCGGTATATACAGAGCGTCCGAATTCTGACACAGAGCCGTAATTTTACCCGCAAGCTCCTCGCCCTCTTTAACAGAAGCGAGCGAAACGGTGTAAGCGTTTTCGGTCAGCACGTCCTTAACGGTTTCGGCGTCGGTCTTTGCAAACGCGCAGTCGGCGTTATAAACCGCCGCAACTGTTGAGATGTCGGGCGTGTAAACCCTCATAACCGACAGCAGCGTTTCTGCCGAGGCGCGGAAAGCCGTGCCCGTAATATTTCCTTCGGGCGCGTCGGGCGAAGTGACAATACCGCCTGTAACGGGGTCCTCGGCGCCTATGAATACGCAGGGGATTGGGTTGTTACTTTCCGCGACCGCTTTTGCGGCGAGTGTGCCGACGGCAACTATCAGTGAGTACTCGGAGCCTATCAGCGACTGAACGTTCTGGCTGAGCTTTTCTGCGTCGCCGTGAGACGAGAGTATGTCGAATTTCATCTTCGCCTCGTCGTAGCCGAGGGTGCGCATTCTCGCAATAAAGCTCTGCCTCATCGTCACCGAAGCGCTGTCGTTGTCAAACTGAAGTATTGCCGCGGTATATGATTGCTCGCTTTCGTGCGGACTTGTCGAGCTCGGCTCGGTCGTTTCGTTGCCGCCCTTCGTGCACGCGCAAAGCGTAAGGCACATTACAAGCAGCAGCGACAAAACTGTAAATAATAAAGACCTTCTCATTTGTTGTTGCCTTCGTTTATCTGCTGAATTTTTTCGTCGAGCTCCTTTTCCTTGAGCGCAACGTTTTCGATAAGCGACTTAAGCTTCTGCTTGAGCTTGGCTACGTCTATTGAGAGTGTGAAAAGCTTGAGCATAACTATAAAAATCGCTACGAGGAATACGAAGTTTGACGGTGACTGAATGCCGAGAAGCTTCGTGAAAAATCCCGTAATCTGCGGGAAAACGCTGATGACTATCAATATGATGCTGATTATAATCCAGAACAGCGATTCGCCGATTTCAATCTTGTTTTTGCGTATCTGCTTGATAACGAACGCAAAGGTGAAGACGGACATTATTATCAGTAAAACTCTTAATGCAATATATATTCCCATTACTCTGCCTCCCTGTCAAACTTCTGCTTTTTGCGGAACCACTGGATGAATACTATGGACATGCACATTCTGAACATATATTCAAGCGAGCGTGTGAAATTAAGATAGCTCTTGCCCGCTACTCTCTCGCTCATCTCAACCTGAACCTCGCCGATTTTAGCGCCGCTGCGGATAAGATAGGCGAGTGTGTCGGGCTCGGGACCCAGGTCATAGTGCTTTGAGAGAAGCTCTATCATACGGCGGTTGTAAAGGCGCATACCCGAGGTTGTGTCCTTGATTTTCTTACCCGTAGTAATGAGTACGGCGGCCTCGATTACGTTGTTGCCCATCATCCTTGCCGACAGGGGCTTCTTTTCGGTAACGAAGCGCGAGCCGATTACAATGTCGAGGTTTTCCGCCTGCATCTTTTCAAGCATATCCTTGACGTAAGCGGCATTGTGCTGGCCGTCGCCGTCAAACTGAACGGCATAGTCATAGCCGTACTTCTTTGCGTATTTCATACCCGCCTTGAACGCGCCCGCAAGTCCTACGTTTTCGGGAAGCGGCAGGTAGTTGAAGCCGTTCTTCTCACAGACTGCGGCGGTGTTGTCGGTTGAGCCGTCGTTGACTACGACGTAGTCATACTCGGGGAAATCCCTTATGAGCGAGCCGACAACCCTCTCAATGTTTTCCTCCTCGTTGTAAGCGGGGATAATAAGCAATGGTTTCATATTTACACCTCTCATATAGAAACAGCGGCACACATTGCGTTGAGCATTGTGTACATGCTGATATTGACTGCGACAAACAGCGCATAGCGCTTAAGACTTTCGGGAGCGCTCAGCGATTTTGAGTAAATAACCGGAATAATAAGCGGAAGCACGGGCAGGAAGTATCGGCCCTGAACGCCGAGTATTATGGGTGAATCGCTCGGCGTCCATGCCGAGAACATTGAAAGAATTACAAGTAATGCAGTACCGCCCGCTATCATCAGCGACCAGAGTCTGTCCGTACGTCTGATATCGGGAATGAGTTCGTTCTTGTCCGAGGGAATCAGCGAGGCGGCAAGCGCAATTGTGATAATAACCGCTATGAGCTCGGAGCATTCTATCTGAAGCCAGCCTAAGGGCGAGCTTATCATTGATTCAATAAAGAAAAAATCAAATACCTTGACGGTTCTCAGCAGCATCAGTATGAATTCCTTCGGATTGGTAAAAATGAAGGAGAAGGAGTAGGTAGGCACGTCGGAGATGAGCGTAACCTCGGGCTGAGAGTCGGTGTAACCGAGAATGTTGTGCAGCTGGAAGAATACCAACGAAGCCACGGAAAACAGCGGAACGATGTATTTTGTAAAAATACGGACGCTTCGCTTATCAAATCTATCCTTGGGAATAAGCCACGTTATAAACGGTATTGCGAAGTAAACCAGTTTGCACGGAGCAAGAATTACTGAGACGACAATAAGCGGAACAGTATCCCTTACCGATATTTTCTCTTTGTTGTAAATCAGTTCAAGGCAAAGCGCAATGACGAGAAAAGCCATTGCGTTTATAAACGGGTCTGTAGAAGCAGATGCTGTCTGCTGAAGCGTAACGGGGAACAGTGCTATTATCGCCATAGCTGTTTTGCCGAACGGGATTTTTTTCAGAGCAACGGCGACTATCAGTATATAAAGAGCGATATTCAGAAGTCTCGCGAGATAATATGTGGGAACGGCGCCGAGATGAATGAGTCTGCCGAACGTAATGGCAATAATCTGCGGAGTATATACGTAAAACGGAGATGAGGTAACCTCGGCGAGTATAATCCGGACTTCTTCTGTATCGTCCGTAAACAGTTCAAAGCCGTTTATAACCTCCGTATATTTTTCGGGACCTATGTCATGGGAAAAGAACAGCGAGTCACAGTTTCTGAGCGTAATCGGTTCGTTGTTTTTGACAGCGCCCTTGCCCATAAGCTTATTGGAGTAATTGTAAGCGTTTGTGTAGTGCGTCCACTCGTCTGGTGCGCAGTTTATCGGAATAACCAGCGTAGTGATAAGCGAAAGCATAACGGCGGATATAACGAATACCCTGACGGTATCCGTTTTCTTAACCACGATTATAAGAAATGATATCAGCGGTATTACGGCACAAACCGCTGCGATAAGAGTCAGCAATCCTGCAGCCGCGGGATAATCCGCCTTTACGGGCTTGGCCGCCGCAATCACGCTGAACGCAAACAGTACCGCTCCGACTGCCGCGAGGATGAGCGACAGTATCGGATTCTGACGTTTTTTCAAGAAATTTTCAAGCTTTTCCATAAGTTCTCCGTTTACTGTATTGCCGCTGTGCCAAGTGCGGAAATTGCCGTGTAAAAGCCAAGGCTGACCGCACCGAATAACGCATAGCGCTCAATGATTTCCTTTCCCGACAGCTTATCGGTGTACGCTATCGGTATTATAAGCGGAAGCAGGGGTAAGAAGTATCTTCCCTGCACGCCGAGTACCACGGGCGAATTGTTCGGAGTCCATGCGGAGAGCATTGAGATTATAACAAGAACAGATGAGCCGGCGAATATTGCGGCGCTCATAAGCTTCTGAGTTTCTCCGACGTGAATACGCTCGGACTTGCCTGCGGTGGGTAAGAGTCCCATAACCGTCAGTATAACATAGATTACGAAAACTGCACCGGACATTCCTATCTGAAGCGAGCCGAGCGGGCTGCTGACCGTTGAAACCATATAGTAATAGACATTTTCCTTTAACGTCCTGAGCATCAGGATAATAAAGTCTCTGGTGTTTGTGAAAATATAATAAACGGAATATGTCGGGGTGTCCGAGAATGCCGTGCCCGTGGTCTGATTGTCAAGATTTACGGACAGATGGCGGAACTCAAGAATTATCAGAGCAGCCACCGAGAGTATCGGAACTGCAATTTTAGTCAGCAGTCTGAGCGGCTTTGACTTAATGTTTTGTTTTGGAATGAGAAGCGCCATAAACGGTATCGCGAAATAAACCAGTTTGCAGGGAGCGAGCATTACACTCATCACAAGAAAAGCTATTATCTCGCCTGCGGATATCTCCCGCCCGGAATAAATCATACTCAGAACGCTTGCAGTCAGAAGAAACGCTGCGGCGTTGATGAATGCGTCGGATGACATAGACGCCGCCTGCTGAAGCGACATCGGAAAAACGCCGATTATTGCAAGTGCAGTTTTTCCGAAGGGCATCTTTTTAATTGCAAGATACAGCAAAAAAAGATATAACCCGAGGTTCAAAAACCTCGCCAGATAATAAGTCAGCGTACCGCTCAGATGAAGCAATCTGCCCGCCGTTATTCCGATTATCTGCGGAATATATACGTATACGGGCGACGTGTTGACAATAATTACCTGAATCTGAGTAAGCTCTCTTTCTTCTTCGTTTGCAAAAAATCTGAAATTGCCGAATGAGTTGACGTATTTTCCCGAGTCAACGGTAGGCGACGTGTTGTTAAGGTCGCCCTTGCGCATATAAATCCGTTTGTCGCTGTTTCGCCCGCCGAGTCCAAGAATTATATTGGAGTAATTATAGGCTGTGTCGAAATGCGTGAATTCATCCGGAACGGAATTCGGAGGAATTACAACACTTATGATTGCGGCGAGTATCAGCGCAAAGACGATTAAGGTCTTTTGCTTGTCCGTTTTCAGTACAATGAAAAGAATATATGCCGCAATTGAGCCTGCGCAGGCGGCCGGCACTATGAGCTTAACCATAAGACTTAGCTTGGGATGCGCCGCAGCTACGGGATTGGCGTACATTCTGTATGTGAAGAATATGACAAGACCGCTGATGAATATAAGAATCAGCAGGGCAATAATGTGGCGCCCCTTGTGCAGCAATTTATCCGTCTTTTCCATAATATCCCCTTTTCTTTTACAGTTAAAGATTGTTACTGTCCTGACTCTTTGAATAAGGCTTGATAAGCAGCTTGGCAACTGGCTTCGAGTGGAAATGCAGGAGCATTTCGTAGTCCTCTTTCGTGCGGCTGTTGTCGTTTATCAGGTCCGAGGTCGTTGACTCGTCGTGCACCCGGTGGCACATCTGCTGAGCGTCGGTGTATGCGAAGCTTCCCTTTATGTTAGAAAGCCTTTCCCACTGCTGCCAGTCTATATTGCTGCCGAAGTCGTTGGTGAAGGGCGATGCGCCGACCTTGTCCCTGACGTATGTTACGGCGGGGCAGCAGATCGGATTGCCGTACGCAATAACCAACCTCTTGAAAAAACGGGCCGACGAATTGACTTTAAGCGGCGAGAGCATAAGCTTCTTGATTTTCAGGTTGCGGTTTTTGTAAACCTTTTCGCCGTCGCGAAGCTCGGCATAGTGACAGAAGCCCATAATCGGATCCTTCGCCTTATTGAGCGCCTCAAGTATAACCTTCAGGTAATCCTCAAGATAGGTGTCGTCCTGATGGGCTATCGTGACAAGCGGTGTTTCCGCGCAGTCGTAGGCGAAGTTCCAGTCGCCGCCGATGCCTTTGATGCCGTTATTAATAAAGATTTCGATACCGTGCTTTTCGCAAAGCTGAGAGATGTATTCGTTGGGCGTCGAGGTGGCGAGAATTATTTTTGATTTCACGCTCTGATTCTCAAGCGAAACGATACATTCCTCAAGATAGCTGCTCTGCTTATAAGCACAGATTACAAACGTATGGTCATTAGCCGTGTATTGCATTTTCATCCTCCTGCGTTTCGTTCGCCCGCACCTTTCCAGATGTCTTAAGACAAATCAGGAATACCGCGAACAACAGTATGAACAGTGACGACGTGATTACGAGATACGCGAAAATCGCGCCCGTAAAGCCGTAATTCTTAACCAGCAGATTCGGTACGAACAGCGCGATTACAAATGCGCTGATATATGCGATAAGAGCGTGACGCTGCTTTCTGATAACTGCCAGAAGCACTATCGTCAGCGAGCTTCCCGCAGAGAAGCCGCCGCCAATAAGCAGAATCATAAACAACGCTCTGTATTCGTTTAAGTTTGTATGGTAAAGCAGATTGAGCACCGGTATTCCCAAAAGCCAGCCGCCGCAAAGGGCCGCAATAAGAACCGCTATAATCCAGCCGTAGAGCATAAGCACCGTTTTGCCGAAGCCCTTGTAGTTCTTGCTTGCCCATTTCTCCGAGAGCGGAACCATCTGAGGCCGGAACATAAACATACTCATAAGGTTTATGATAAATGCGGGCATTACAAGGTAACCGTAATGCGACTGGTCAACCTCGGTAAGATATCTGTCAATAGCGTATTTCGGGGTATTGAAATTATACTGATTGATGAATACCGAAATGAACAGCGGCGCTGTTGCAAGGAACAGCTTTTTAAGCTTTTCGGCGCTTGACTTCGGCACAAGCGAACCGAAGTTACGCGCAAACGGCATATCGTAAACGAGTATCCAGATAAGCACAATCGCCGCCATAACCGCTGATGAGACAAACACATTACCCGTTATCAGCAGTGAAACCGTAAAGCCTGCGGCGGCAAGCAGCACCTGCGCGCCCAGTGAAAAACCGGCATTTTTAAGATAGCCGTTTAAGTGCAGGCTGCCCTGGAATATATCCGAAACCGCAAGCAAAGCCATATAGACGCAGATAATCAGCGTAAGTATAATCTTTTCGGGGCTGAAGCCTTTTATTATCACGAACGCCGCACTCGCGGTGAGCATAAGCAGAACCGTGAGTATACGGAAAAGCATAAAGTCGGATAAGGAGAAATTGCGTTCGGTGTCGGTAACCTGAACGGTTCTCGTCTCAAACATTGCGACGGTGTACATCATATATGCCGTCGAATACGAAAGAGAGAAGATGCCTGCTACTTCCTCACCCTTGATATAACTTACAATCATCAGCAAAACTACGGAAACGAGACTCATTGCCGTATAGCCGAACATATTGAAAATAAAGTCCTTCTTCGGAGACTTCGCCGAAAGCCTGTAGGTTGGTAGTTGCATGTGCTCTTCCTCTTGAAAAATTGTTATAAAATTATACCATATATATAGTTCTTAGTCAATATATGGTATGTGCCGCAAATGGTTTCACAAGAAATTGATAACTGAAGTATTGTAATTGTCTGCACTTTATTGTATAATATCAAAGATAACCGACAAAAACAAAAGGGGGATTTCGTTTTATGCCGATTAACTATTATTTCGTAACGCTTTTTACGGGCATAGCCGTAACAGCGCTGTTTCTGATTCTCAGAGTTAAAAAGGGCGGCTTCTGGGGCCTGTTTTCAAAGACGATGGCGAGCGTCTGCTTTATCGCGACCGCGCTTGCCGCCGCCAATCAGAAAACGCCTTACATAAAATTCGCTTCGCTGATGATAATGGGTTTCGTTTTCGGTATGCTCGGCGATATATGGCTCGACCTTAAATGGATGTACACCGACGACGTGAAGAAGTTCCTTTATGCGGGCTTTATCTCGTTCCTGATCGGCCACATCTGCTTCGTGTCGGCGATTGTAATGTATTCGCCATGCACCTTCTGGTCGATAGTTGTTGCAATTGCGCTCGCTCTTGTTATAGCGACCGTGGCCGTGCTTCTCGAGAAGCCGATGAAGCTCAAATACGGCAAGTATAAGCTGATAGTCTTTATCTATTCGACCACGCTTTCGATGACGCTGACATTCTCGGCGGTCACGGCATATATCACGAATTTTGAAAAAATCTGGGTTGTCATGACTATCGGCGCGGCGCTTTTCCTGTTCTCGGATCTTGTGCTTTCGGGCATGTATTTCAGCGACGACAAGAACAAGAATACACCCGTAAACGTAGTTGTAAATCACACGCTCTATTATGCGGCGCAGTTCATTCTCGCGTCTGCAATTCACTTTGTTAAGTAAGAGGCTCAAATGGAACAGATTCAGAAAATACTCGATTATGCCGTTGGTGAGTTTACAGTAGGCAAGCTTCTCGCGGCAATAATAACCTTCGTAATAGGTTACCTTGCAATAAGGCTTCTGTCGGGACTGTTTGCAAAGTTTATCGACCGCACTTCAATCGACGGCACGCTTAAGAAATACTCCAAGGCGGCTATAAAGGTCGTGCTCTCGTTCATACTCGCGATGGTGGTTGTCGATGCGCTCGGCATCTCGCCGACGAGCTTCATAGCGGCGTTCTCGGTAGTCGGACTTGCAGCTTCGCTGGCGGTTCAGGATTCGCTTTCGAATATCGCGAGCGGAATAATGCTCATAATCAACAAGCCCTTCAAAGCGGGCGATTATATTGAGGTTGACAATGTCAGCGGCACGGTGGTAATAATCAGCCTTGTCCACACGAAAATCGTAACCATCGACAACAAGATGATTTTCATTCCCAACAGTAAGCTGACGGGCTCAAAGATAACCAACTATACCGCGCAGGAGAAGCGCAGGGTTGACGTCGAAATCGGAATTTCCTATGACGTTTCCGTCGAGGACGCTCGGGCAGCTCTCTTAAAGGCGGTTGACGATTGCGGCGAGCTGTTTATCGACAAGCCGCAGCCTCCGTTTGTTGCGATTATGCGTTTTTCGGACAGTTCGATTGACTACGTGATACGCGCATGGACTTGGACGAAAAACTATTGGGATGCGTACTTCGCATTGCTCGAGAGCGTCAAGAAGGAATGTGAGCGAAGCGGTGTTGAGATTACATACAATCACATCAACGTTCACATGATAGAAGACAAAAAAGAATAAAAAAGCAGGGCAGGTTTTACCTGCCCGTTTTGCAAAGTCCCGAAAATGGGATATTGTTATTGTTATAATAGGACCATCAAATAGAATCGGAGTGGTGAAAAGTGGAATATTTACCCATAATTTTAGGCGCACTTTGTGCTGTGTTGCTGATAGTTGTTATAGCTTTGTTGCTTCGTAAGCAGAAAGGTGACTACGGCACCGAAATCAGGCAGCTGAACGACAAGATTGTCGCCGTTTCTGAGAATATGGCAAGGGAGTTTTATCAGAACAGGATTGAAACGAATGAGAACGCCCGCTCTCAGCGTGAGGAAAGCAATAGGTCTCTCGCAATTATGAACACCAAGCTTGAGCAGATGAGCAAGGAAAATCTTCAGAGCAGGATTGACCTTCTGGAAACCGTTTCAAAACAGCTCAAGATAATCAGGGACGAGAACACCGAGCAGAACGCCAGACAGACAAAAATAATCGAGGAAAGCATCGGTAAAATGCAGGAGTCGAACGAGAAGAAGCTCGACGAAATGCGCACGACCGTTGACGAAAAGCTGACAAGTACGCTCAACGACAGACTGACTTCGTCGTTCAAGACCGTTTCCGAGCAGCTGCAGAACGTTTATAAATCGCTCGGCGAGATGAAGGAGCTTTCGGCGGGAGTTACCGACAACGTCAAGGGACTTAACCGTGTGCTTACCAATGTCAAGTCGAGAGGTACGTGGGCCGAGGTTCAGCTCGGCAACATACTCGACCAGACTATTCCCGGCATGTACGAAACGAATGTAAAGACCAACCCGAAATACAACGGTCAGGTTGAATTTGCCGTTAAAATTCCGTCTGCGGACAGTACGGATATAACATGGCTTCCGATTGACTCAAAGTTCCCGATGGAGGACTATGCGCGCCTTTCCGCCGCTGCCGAAAGCGGTGATACTGAAGCCGTTGAGGCTGCGAAAAAGGCTCTTGAAAGCGTTGTCAAATCCGAAGCGGATCTGATTAAGAATTATATTTCCGTTCCCGAAACGACGCCGTTTGCAATTATGTATCTTGCAACGGAAGGACTGTACGCGGAGATACTTTCGTCAAAGAGCGGAATAGCCGAAAAAATCAAAGATATGGGCATTATGATAGCGGGTCCGAGTACGGTTACGGCGCTTCTCAATTCGCTTCAGATGGGCTTCCGTTCAATAGCCATCAATGAGAAGGCGAACGAGGTCTTCAAGGTTCTCGGCGCAGCCAAGACTCAGTACGAGAAGTTCGGCGAGCAGCTGGCACGTGCAAAGAAAAACGTTGAAGCTGCGGGCAAGGCTCTCGACGAGGCGGACCACCGTAACGAGATAATAAAGAAAAGCCTCAAAACGATTGAAACGCTTGACTCGGCTCAATCGGGTGAGATTTTAGGTATTGAAGAATGAGCATTTTCAAAAAGAACGGGTTGACGCCCGACGAATTGTTTGAACTTGAAAGATACGTCAGCGCGACGGCGATACTGATTACTTCCGAGGAAATCGGCGAGCCCTTTGCAGGCGCGCCTAAGGCTGCTGCGCGCCCCGCGTTCGCAAAGCCCGCAGTTCTTTCAAACCGAAGCCTTCCGGACGAAGCGGACTATGAGCTTGAAGCATGTGTATCGCAGAAAACCGACGACACACAGAATATCGAGGAGCTTATCGGCAATCTTGACGAGAGCTTTTCGCAGATGCTGCTTCGCATAATCGACGAGAAGGGAATAAAGGATTCCGAGTGCTATAAAAAGGCGCATATCGACAGAAAACTGTTTTCAAAAATACGCTCCGACGTACATTACAGACCGTCGAAGCAGACCGCACTAGCGTTTGCGATAGCGCTTGAGCTTTCGCTTCCCGAAGCGAATGATCTGCTGAAAAAAGCGGGATATTCACTCTCGCACAGCAACACGTTTGATATTATAATCGAGTATTTCTTAAAGAACAGAACCTATGATTTCTTTAAGATAAATGATGCGCTTTACCACTTTGACCAGCCAGTATTTCAATAAACGAACAATAAAAAAATCCGTCTTTTTCAAGACGGATTTTTTGTTTGCTTTAAGCGTTTATTCCCAGAGATAAACCCTTGCCTCATAGGGCCTGAGGGCGCATACGTCTGCCTTCTGCTCTGGGTTGTTGTAGTTGCAGAGTATAACCTTGCCCTTTTCAAGATTGAAGCCCGCGGGAGCGCGGAAGGTCTGGGTTTCGTCGGAGAATGAGCAGATTACAAGAGCGCTTTTGCCCTCGTAATTTCTCTCATAGCAATAGAGCTTGTCGCTTGAATGGTAATGCTCCTTGTAATCGCCGTAAATGATAATCTTGTTCTCTTTTCTGACCTTGAGAAGCTTGCGGTAGAAGTTGAGGATTGAATCGGGATTCTTCTCCTCTTCTTCAACGTTGATTTCGGTGTAATTCGGGTTTACGCCGAACCACGGCTCTACCGTAGAGAAGCCCGCGTACTTGTCCGCCGTCCACTGAACGGGGGTACGTGCGTTTTCACGCGTGGTCTTGTTGGCGATCTTAAGATACTTGTCATCCGAGAAGCCGAGCTTCTTGAAAAGTCTTGCGTTGTTGAAGGTTACGACGTCCTTGAACTGGTCAAGCGAGTCAAGGTGATTGTTGAGCATTCCGATTTCCTGACCCTGATAGATGAAGGGCGTGCCCGACTGCATAAAGCAGGCGGCAGCAAGCATTGTGCCCGACTCACGGCGGAATTTCTCGTTGCCGTAACGGCTGATAATTCTCGGATGGTCGTGGTTTTCAAGATAAAGAGCGTTCCAAGCCTTGCCGTACAAATCCTCCTGCCAGTGAGTGAACGCCTTCTTGAGCTTTTTAAGGCTGAAGGGCAGGGAGATAGTATCGGTCATAAAGCAGTCGGCGCTCATGTGGTCGAAGCCTATCATCATATCAAGCTCGTGGTCGGGGCCTGCGGTGAATTCAAGACAGGTCTTTGAATCCGACATCGGAGACTCGCCGACTACGAAGCAGTCGTAATTGTTGATTACGTCGTCACGGAATTCCTTAAGGTATTCGTGAACGTGAGGGCCCTTCTTATAGTGCTCGATACCCGTAGCTATGGGCAGCGGGAAACCGTTGGGCAGGCCTTCCTTCTTTGAAATGAAGGTGATAACGTCCTCTCTGAAGCCGTCAACGCCCATATCCAGCCAGAAGCGCATAATTGACTTGACTTCCTCGCGTACCTTCGGGTTGTCCATATTGAGGTCGGGCTGCTTCTTGGCGAAAACGTGCAGATAGTACTCGTCGATTTCGGGTACATATTCCCACGCGCCGCCTTCAAAGGTCGAAAGCCAGTTGTTCGGCGGCTTTTTGCCGTTCTTGCCCTTGCCCTTGCGCCAGAAATAGTAGTCGTGGTAGGGGTTGTCAACGCTTGACTTCGACTGCTTGAACCACTCGTGCTCGTCGGAGGTGTGATTGACAACGAGGTCCATAATGACCTTCAGACCTCTCTTGTGCGCCTCGTCAAGAAGCTTCTTGAAAAGGTCAAGGTCGCCGTATTCGGGATTGATATTTTTGTAGTCCGAAATATCGTAGCCGTAGTCAGCCTGAGGCGAGGGGTAGATG
>JAEEGL014150033.1_pt1 | contig 15531 bp, 14 predicted proteins | sample 9134231 | NCBI WGS metagenome assembly JAEEGL01 (sample SAMN16246548, study PRJNA631951) | gut metagenome | biome: gut microbiome; feature: rumen; material: fiber-attached | host: Bos | place: Iran: Karaj | collected 2018-10
AGCTGGAGGGAAAGACAGAATACAAATCACCGTGGACCTGGGACAACTGGAGAGTAACGAACGGAAGCCATGTTTCCGGTCCTTACCGTTACAACGTAAACAGCGACGGCACCGCCACAATCACCTATGTGAACGAATTCATTAAGGACGGCAATATCCCGGCGGAACTGGACGGGCACAAGGTGACTTCGATCGCCCGGGAGACGTTCATTAACTGTGATCGCCTGAAAGAGGTCGTGATTCCGGAAGGGGTGGTCTCTGTCAGTCACAGTGCCTTTCTCCTATGTTCCCGGCTGGAATCGGTCAGCATCCCGGACAGCCTGGTTGATATGGATCCGGGAGCGATCTGCTTTTGCCGGAAGCTGAAAACCATAGAGGTTTCCCCGGATCATCCTGTGTTCGCGGTTGAAAACAAGGCGCTGGTCAACAAAAAGGATATGACACTGATCTGCATCCTGGACCATGAGGATACCGGTACGTATACAGTTGCGCAGGGAATACGCAGTATCGAGGGACAATTGTTTGATAGCTGTGCGTTTTCTGCCATTATTCTTCCGGACAGTGTGACAGAAATCGGAAATCTTGCGTTTTCGGGTTGTAATAACCTGACAGAGATTGTGCTGCCGGAAGGAGTAACTTCAATCGGGAGCCAGGCGTTCTATGGATGTGATAAACTGGAATCCGTTACGATTCCGGACAGTGTAAGCAGGATTGACATGGGGGCTTTCGGAGATAACAAGGCCCTGACAACTATCCGTGTTTCCCCGGACCATCCCGTTTATGAAATGACAGATTATCTCCTGGTTGATAAGCGGTATATGTGCATTACTGCTGCGCTGTACAGTACTCCTGCAATATATGAAATTCCGGAAGGAATTAAGGGAATCGGCAGTATGGCGTTTCAGGGAATCGATAACCTGACAGAACTGATCGTTCCGGAAGGGGTAACAAAAATCGGTTACAGTGCATTCGACGGCTGTGAGGAACTGTGTATAGTTACGCTTCCGGCCAGCCTGCAGGAGATTGACGGCGAGGCGTTCCGTTATTCCAGGGAGCTGCTCATTAAGGCACCCGCAGGATCCTATGCACAGAAGTTCAGTGAAGAACACGGATATAAATTCGAGGCGCTGGAATAACCCAGGACAAGGGGACGTTTCTTTCGTCCTGGCTGAACCGGGGAACTGTCTGTTCCCCGGTTTTCTGCTGCCGGGAACAATACCGGCCGAGGTACCGGCAGCCACAGGAAAAATCTCCGGCAGCCTTTGACGGTTACCGGAGATTTCCTTTTTGTTTCATTGTCCGCCCGGCGGAAGCGGTTCGCGTTCCCGGGCACATTTCTGCCTTGCGGGATCAGAAATAGAATACGTCCTCAAACTTTTTGTCCAGCGCGACGCACAGGATCAGCGCCAGCTTGGCGGTGGGGCTGAACTGCCCGGTTTCGATGGAGCTGATGGTGTTGCGGGAAACACCCACCATCTCCGCCAGTTCCGCCTGGGAGAGGTCCTTCTCCGCACGGATTTCCTTCAGCCTGTTTTTCAGGAGCAGTTGATCGTTCATAGCGGCCTCCTTACTTTGTCAGCTGCAGGATCCACCCGACCAGGTTCGCCAGGGCGCCCAGGCCGTAGAGGACTGTGAAAACCAGCTCGTGCTTTTTGCGCAGCTTCAGGTACTTGTACCCGAAGACGGCCGCGGTGCCGGCCAGGATGGCGAAGCCGATTTCATAACTGACCCTTTCCTGGGTGACGGCGTTGACCACCATGGCAGCCGCAAGCAGTATGACAATGACAACCCATCCGACCTGCATGCTGTTCTTTGACACTTCCAGATTGACGTAATCCATCCCGCGGTTTTCCTGTTTGCTCTTTGCGAGAATCTCTTCCTTATTCATCATCTTTCTCCTTTCATGCCAAGTTCACTTGGCACAGTGACAGTATAGCAATGCCAAGTTTACTTGTCAAGCATTTTTGCAAAGTTTTCTTGGCAAAATGCGCGGAGGGGTTTGCCCGGCCTGATAACCCGCGGAGCATACGCGTGAAAAAAGCCCTGCGGACGCAGGACATGCGGGAGGAAAACCAACAAAACCGGCAGGGTTTCCTGCCGGTTTGCTTTATTCAGTTCAGGCCGCAGCAGAAAACCATGTTTTCCGAATCGGGCGCAATGGGCCGGGGAGCGCCGTCCGGAGACAGCTCAGCACTTTCCCACAGGATGCGCAGGCCGGCTTCCCGGATCAGGGAGCGGATCTCCCGGGGATAATACCAGGTAATCTTTTCCTCCGTGCGGGCTTCCCGCAGGAGCTTGCCGTCCTTCCACTCCTCCAGGCGGATGGTATCCGTCTCAACCTGGTTGAGCAGGTCGTAGCGGGGAAGGAAATAGTCTCTGATCTCGCTGCCGCTTTCTGTCGGGAAGGTGAGGATTTCCTCCTCCCCGTTGCTCCTGACCATATATTCAGTGTCCGGCACGGAGCAGTCGATGATGATCCGGCCGTCCGGCTTCAGGTGTTTCCGGCAGCAGGCCAGGACGTCGGCCAGGTCCTTCGCGTCGGTAAAAAGGTTGATGAAGTTGCAGGAGAGCAGTACCGCGTCAAAACGCTGCTCCAGGGAAAAGTTCCTGGCGTCCGCCCGGACAGCCCGCAGGTTTTCCCGGGGATACTCCTTCTGCTCCATCCGGGCGATCATGTCCGCCTCGTATTCGATGCCGGTGACCCTGTACCCGGCTCTGGCCAGGGGAATCGCGATGCGGCCGGTGCCGCTGCCCAGCTCCAGGACATCCTTTCCGCCGGATCCCAGGAGGGCGGCAAAGCTCTCCGCGTCGCTGGTGTAGTTGTGGAGCCGGTCATAGAAATCGGCAAAGAACCCCTGGAACTCATTGCCTGTCTGTGTCATGCGCTTATTCCCCTTTACGGCAGGATATCGATGGTCTGGTCTTCTGAGATGACAACGGCCATGGCATGGCACGTTTTGTCCGATTCCGTTCTCCAGCGGACATAGTTGTTCAGGGAATTGAACCGGGCGCCGCGGGCGGTGTCGCCGCCGGTGACCGCCTCACCGTCCAGGATCGCGCCGATGGCGTAGCAGATCCCGTCCGGGGAAAGGAGGACGGCGCCGTCAATGGAGGTCATCTTGGTGATGGACCGGTTATGCCCCGCCAGGGAGACCGGCACGATCTTGATGGCACGGGACTTTTCCGCCAGGCGGACGGCTTCCTCCTGCGCCTTGTCGCAGATGACGATGGAGGTGCCGTGGCGCTGCAGGATGGCGGTGTCGATAATGGTCTTGATCTCCTCCGCCCGGTCCGCGCTGCCGGGGAAAACGGACTGGAAGACGGTGGAGAAGGCGTCCCGGCCGGGGGAACTGGTGAAGGTGCAGATATTTCCCTCCACCGTGAAAACAGGACTGTTCTTGCTGTCGCGGTAGAGCTTCCATTTGCCGTTTCCCTCAAAGACAAGGGAGTAGTTGCCGGCGCCTTCCTTGCCCAGGCCGACCACCAGGTTCTGGCGGACCAGCAGGGGCGTGTCCTCGTCTGTCATTTCCAGAAGCTTCCGGATTTCCCGGGTGCTGTCCATATCGCAGCTGATCGGGTTCTCGAACCGGATCAGGTTCACGGCCTTCGCGCTGTCGGAGGCAAACCGGATGACGCCGTTGTTCTGGGCGCCTTCATAGGGCTTGCAGGCCAGGTTGCAGATGAAGTCGAACAGTTCGCCTTCCCGGGCCGCGCGCTTCTTGCCGAACAGTTCCCGCAACTCGGTCTCGCAGACAGAGCGGATAATGGAGGTCGGGTTCAGGTATTCGTGGATGACCTCGGAGATCAGGGAATCGTCCGTAAACTCCCCGGACAGGAAGTGGAACTTCTGGATGAATTCCGAGAAGAAGCTGCGGATCAGGTTCTGGGGAATACGCCGGACCTCCCACTGGCTGTCCCGGAAGCCCACGATGGCATAGAAGGAAACGGAGCCTTCGTCGGAACTGAAGGAAACATGGTAGGGCCGGGACAGGATGCAGTTGTGGGGGATGGCGCGGATCAGCTTCTGCGCCTTCCCGGTGAACCGCTCCTCGATATCGTCCCCGGTCCACCGCAGGGGGGTCCTTTCCTCCAGCGGCGCTTCCGCGGCAAGGGCTTCGGACATGGGCATGGCGCCGTAGCGGTTTGTCTTCTGGTTGTAGGTCAGGATGCGGCCGCCCTTCTGGTCCCTGAAGGCGATATAGACTTTATAGAAGCGGTCCGGCATACCGGTCGCCCGGGTAAACAGCAGGCGCAGCCCCTCGATCATCAGGATCAGGGACGACCTGCAGAAGATATTCGTGTTCATGCCATTGATGGTCTGTGTCCGGTTCGGCATTTTCTCTTCCTCATTCATATATCAGATCCGGGGCCCCCTTCGGCCCCGGGTTCCCGTAAATTCCCACACCATACAATATACAGTATCGGAAGGAACAAAACCATTGTTTTCACGGGAAATTCACGAAATTTCCAGTAATTTAACAGAGAAACCGGCCGTTTTCTTCCCGGAAAATGAAAAACGCCCGGCGGGAAGAAACCGGGGAAGCCTTTAAAACCGGGGCTTCCATCTTACAAAATAAAAAATATTTTATTCTATTTGTCAAAAATACTTGACATAATAAAAAATATGATATACAATGCAGCTGTACTCAGGGAACCGGATCGGCCGCCGGGGCCCGGAGAGAAAATAAAGCAAGATTAAGATACGGAGGAATAGAAAAATGACTGACAATGCATGGATGGCACTTGGACTTCTGTTAATCGTGATGGTTGCCGCCTGGGCGCTGACCCGGAAGGCGCGCTGCAATGAAAAGTTCGACGAGATGCAGCTGAAGATCCGCGCAAAGGGATTCCAGATCGGCTTCTTCACAGCCCTGGGCCTGATGATGGTACTGGCGTTCCTGCTGGAAACCAACGCGATCCCGCTGGTGACGCCCGTTCTCCTGACCCTTGCGGCCCTGCTGATCTCGGTGACCGTGTTCGCAATCTACGCTATCACCCATGACGCGTTCCTTTCGATCCGCGGGGACGGCAAAAACCACATCATCCTGTATTCCGTGATCGTGATCGTGGAGATCGTCAATGTGGTCCGCCACGCGGTGATGGGCACCCTGATGGACGGTGCTGTGCTGGACTTCGGCGTCGGCGCCGGCATTATGATGGGCATCTGCTTCCTGGCGATCCTGGTGACCCTGATTGTGAAGAAAATGAAGAACGGAAAAGAGGCGGCGGAAGAATGAAAAACCTGAAGCTGAAGGCCGCCCGCGCGGCAAAGGATCTGTCCCAGGACCAGCTGGCGCAGCTGTGCAATGTGTCCCGACAGACCATCAATGCCATTGAAAAGGGCGACTACAATCCCACCATCAACCTGTGCATCGCCATCTGCAAGGCGCTGGACAAAACCCTGGACGAACTGTTCTGGGAAGCATAAAAACATAATAACAGGCAGCGGGGCCGCCTCCGGAAAACCGGGGGGCGGTCCCGTTCTTTGCGTACAGCTTTTTTTCGGGAAATGTTTTAAGATGGGTGAATGGAAACCGCCGCGGTTTCCGTCTCATTTAGTGAAAAGGGTGAACACCCGATGAACCGCGAAGGAGGTGGGGCGGATGAAACAGGAAGCCTTGGTACCGGGCTCCCTCCCTGAAGAAGAACTGATCCGCCTGGTGGATGCCTATTCGGGCATCCTGCTGGGCTTATGCCGGCTCACGCTGGGAGATATATCGATGGCGCAGGATATTGTGCAGGAAACTTTCCTGAAAGCCTGGCAGAAGGGCGGTTTCCGGCGGGAAACCGAGAAGGCCTGGCTGGTCCGTGTCGCGATGAACCTCTGCCATGATTACCACCGGAGCCGGTGGTGGAAACATACAGACCACAGCGCGTCGGCGGACGATATCCAGGTCGCGGCGCCGGATCCCGCGGACCGGGAGATCCTGGCCCTGGTGAAGGATCTTCCCTTCCGGGAAAGGCAGATCGTGATCCTGCGTTACTGGAACCGCATGACGATGAACGACATCGCGCAGACGCTGGGCATCAGCCAGGCCTCGGCCAGCCGGGGGCTGGAAAAAGCGCAGCGGCTGCTGAAACTTGAACTGGAAGGAGGCTGAAATGAATGAGGGAGAATGAATTATACCGTGCCCTGGACGCCTCAGTCATGGGCTGCCAGCCTTCCGATTACTGGAAAAACCGGATGGTCCGGCAGATCGTGAAGGGAGAAGAGATGAAGAAAAGGACAAAACTGTCCGTGGGCGCCATCATCGTGGCGGCGCTGCTGCTGATCTCGGCGGCGGCGCTGGCGGTGAGCGCGCTGATAAACGAATATTACGCGAAGGTAGCGAAGATGGAGCGGGAAGGCGCGCTGGAGCGCTGGCAGCTGGAAGACAAGCTCGCCTTTGTCAGCAACATGAAGGAATACGGCTTTGCGCTGGATGAGGAGCTTTACGCGCAGGCCGCGGATGAATCACAGCCGGCGGAGCGGCGGGAGGCCGCCGCGGACCGGATAATCAACAACACCTACGGGGAAATGATCCGCAGGAGCATGATGTATTACCAGACCGTGGAGGATGACAGCCTGGGCATGGCGCCGGATACGCGGGACGTGTTCGATGAACGGTATTTCGCGGAGCATCCGGACTGGGATGAAACCCGGGAAGGCATGGCGGCCTATTTCGACGCGGTGGGGCATTTCCTGCGGGACGAAATCGGCAGGGAGGACTATACGGATACCGTGACGGAAAAGCCGGTGGTCGATGAGGCCTATGCCGTGAAAGCCCTGCGGGATGAGATGAAGGATAACCTCGGCTGGGACCCGGAGGCTGTGGACGCCATGGAGCCGGAGGTGGTATGGGATGAGGAATGCCGGCAGTGGTACGTCCGGGGCGAAGTCAGCAGGGAATCCATGGAGAAAGCGACGGACCTGCGGCGGGGAATGAATCCCGTCCTGTACACAAGTAACGTGTGGGAAACGGCTGACGGCTGGGACTGCTTCGTCCTGGTGGATGAAAAAGGCCATATATGGACGGAAAACGAAAGCCGGTGGGATTTTGCCCGGGCATACCGGGATAAGACGGATCCGGTGGAAAAGATCTCCATGAAGCGGGCAATGGAACTGGCGGAAGCGGCGGTGAAGGAGAAGTTCCGGCCGGACGGGGCGGAATGGCATGAAGTGTTCGCGGACGCGGAGGATATCGGCACCGGGGAGGCGGACGGCCGGCTGTACCGGTTTGATTTCCACAGGCACTATTTTTACTATGATGATGAGGACCTGCTTTACGGCGCGGTGGTGAACATGGCGACCGGGAAGGTGGAAACCGTCCTGAGCTACCGGGCGGAGGACCGGGCGCCGGTGTGGCAGCTGCTGGAATACGCCGCGAAAACGGAACAGGCGGAGGGCTGGTATTCTGTCTGGAAACCGGAAAGCAGGCAGGGCCTGGCGGAGCTGATCCGCGCCTGCGGCCTGCTGCCGGAGGACAGGCAGCTGCCGGCGGAAGAAACCGACGCCCTGGCGGCGGAGGCCTTCGGCGCGCAGGGGCATCTGTCCCTGCTGAATGTGAGGGCCATGATGCACGCGCTGCTGGGACAGGAGGACGCCTGGAGCCTGGAGACAAAAGTCCGGGCGGACCGGCTGGCCGGAAGGTACAGGATTTCCGGGGAAGACCTGCTGGCGGGACAGCGGACGGAACGGGCGGATATCAGCGCGGATGAAGCGGCACGGATTATCAAAGCCGCGGTCTGCGAGGCGTGGGAGATGCCCGCTGACGCCCTGGACAAATGGACCGTGGTGACACGGAAGGCGGAGGACCGGGTGACTGAGGATATCACGCGGCCGGATCCCACCCGGGTGAGCATGGTGTATTACCGGGTGTTCCTGACCCGCCCGGATGAGGAGGTCGAACTGGATACCTTCGGCGGGCTGGACAACATGAATTACAGGCTGGCGCTGGACGGTACCGTCCTGACAACTGAACAGCATAAGGGCTGGTACAGCCCGAAGGAGGACAGGGAAAGATGGCGGAAATGAGAAGGATACTGAAGAAGGCGCTGCTGCTGGGCCTGTGCCTGGCGCTGCTGGCGGGCTCCGCCCTGGCCGCTGAAGTGGTGGATATCAGCAGCGAAGGGTATGACTGCATTGGCTATGCCCTCACGCTGCCGGACGGACGGCTGATTTTTACAGGCTGCCACGGGAAACCGGGAAACTATATGGACCAGAAAGCCCGGATCCTGTGCCTGAACCCGGACCGGACGGTTTCCTGGGAATATATCCACCCGGCGGAGGGCAGCTGGGACTTCTGCGGCATGATCCTGATGAAGGACGGGACGCTCTGTGTGAGGCTGTCCAATGACCCGTACCAGAAAACGGAAGAGGAAAAACTGGTGTTCTTTACTCCGGACGGTCGGTTGACAGGCAGGGAGATCCCGCTGGATGTGAAGGAAACAAAAGAAGGTTATTTCAGATACGGCCTCTGTGATTTCGGTATGATCACGTATTACTATACCCATGATTCGGATAACTGGGATAAGAATTACCGGGAACTGACTGACTGGGACGGGAATCTGCTGTTCCGGATGGAGGGGTACAGACCGATCAAGGCGGACAGTATCATTGAGGAGGAAGACGGCCTGGTCCTGATCGGCGAGGAAGGGGAAAGGAACGCGGCCGGGAAAATCATGAAGCTTGACTGGCAGGGAAACACGGTCTGGGAGACTGTGGTGCCGTTCATGAACGAAGCAAACCGGGGCGCCATGCTGCACTGCGGCATGAAAACCAGTGACGGCGGTTACCTGGCGCTCCTGCTGGAAAGGCCGGCTGATTACTCCGCCATGAAATGGAAGACGGCCCTGGTCAAGTTCAGTTCCACCGGGCGGATTCTCTGGCGGAATGAGGAAAGCTTTGACCGGCAGCCGGATTCCCAGTACTGGAACATGATTGAATACAAAGGGAAATATGTGCTGCAGTTTGAGGATAAGGAGCGGTTCGCCTCCCTGGAGATGCCGATACGGTACCTGTGGTTTGACGCGGACGGGAACGAGCTGGGGATTACGGAACTGTCTGTCCGGAAGGACGAGCTTCCCCGGCTGGGAAAGAGCAAAAAGGCGGCACTGTACGAAGGCAGCATGTTTATCATGGGGGATGAGCTGTGGGGCGATTTCACGACTGACAATGACAGCGACAACCATGAGAAGAATATGGCCAGCATGGATACGGTGCTGATCCGGATCCCGGAACTGTGACCGGGAAAAACAGTCCTGAGGAGGAAAGAGAATGAAGGTAATCAGAAGAGCGCTGCTGCTGGGCCTGTGCCTGGCGCTGCTGGCGGGCTCCGCCCTTGCGGAAGGTTTTGTGAATCTCGGCGGGGAAGGATGCGACCAGCTGTGGTACCGATGCTCCCTGGCGGACGGACGGTTTATTCTGGCCGGGCTCAGGGGTGAACCGGGACATTATATGAATCACAAGGCCCGGCTGCTGTGCATGAATCCGGACGGCACGGTATCCTGGGAGTATATTGATCCGGAAGGGCAGAGCGGTATGTACAGCAAAGCGGTGGTGACGGATGACGGGCGGATCTGCGCGGTTTTCGATGATTCGCCGTATCAGGATACGCAGGCAATGAGCCTGAAGTTCTTCACCCCGGACGGGCAGCCGGAAGGGAAACCGGTCCCGCTGGACTTCAGCCTTGGGATGGAATACTGGTTAACCTCCCGGGGCCTGCTGACGAGAAGCTATAATTACGGTTTAAACCGGTGCGAGTACATAGAATTCATGGCCTGGAACGGAAGGACCCTGTTCCGGCGCCGGGGCGGCCTGCCGGTCAGCTTCGGCCCGGATGACGGCGTGATCGCGGAGGACGACGGCCTGGTTCTGTACGGCAGTGAACCCGACGATGAGGGAACCGCGGCAAAGATCATGAAGGTTGATTATGACGGGAATATCCTCTGGAGCAGCATCCTGCCGCTGGAAACGGATATGGGCAGCGCGTGCCTCGGGATTTGCGAAAGGACGCAGGACGGCAGGTATATCGGCCGGGGGCATGAATTATCCGGGAATAATTATACGTATTGGAAGGCCGTCTTCAGCGCGGACGGGCGCGTGCTCAGCCGGAAAGAAATCAGCTATGATGACAACAGCGGCGATGAAACATTCGATCAGGACATGATGACGGAATTCCGGGGGAAATATATGGCAATGGAAGTGGACAGCGACGGTACAGCGCAGGAATGGACTTACCGGTATCTGTGGTTTGACGCTGACGGCAATGAACTGGGAACGACCGAAGTGCGGATCGGGAAGGATACCCTGCCCGTGCCTGTGTACGGAGCGGATTACGTTTCTTACGGCGGCGGGGATACGATCTCCGCGGGAGATTATTTATGGATGCTTTTCACTTACCGCGAGAACAATGATGACCTGGAAAAGGAAATGGGCAGCTGTGAAGTAATCCTGGCCAGGGTTCCCGTGCTTTGACCGGACAGCCCGAAGCCTCTGTTCCAAAAGGAACGGAGGCTTTTTTTGCGTTGCGAAAAAATGCGGAAGTGATATAATAGGTAATAAGATGAAGCAAAAAAATGAACTCCCGGGGGAGATGGGATAGTTTTCTGTTATCACAAAAGAGGGAGGAGTCAATAATGTCAGAACTGCTGAAAGCGCTCCCGTACTGGGAGAACCTGACGGAAAGCGAGAAAAAGCTGGCTGAAGGGGCGGCATATGTCCGGCATTATGAGCCCGGGGAGCAATTGTACGGGCCGGACGTGGAATGTGTTGGCATGATTCATATCCTGAAGGGGGAAACCCGGGCATACCTGCTGTCGGATGAAGGCCGGGAAGTGACCCTGTTTCACGTGACGGAGGGAGACAACTGCATTATTTCCGCGTCCTGCGTGCTGGCGCAGATTGACTTTGAGGCCCATATGGAGGCCTCTGTGGCTTCCGATATCCTGATCATTCCCGTGAACCTGTTCGGTGAATTCTGCGATAACAATGTCTATGTGCGCTGCTTTGCGTACGAGCTGGCGACCACGCGCTTTTCCACCGTGGTGGCTTCGATGGAGCAGACCATCTTCCAGAAACTGGACAGGAGGCTGGCAGGCTTCCTCCTGAAGGAGTATGAAAAAACCGGGGATCCGGAGATCCGCATGACCCAGGAACAGATCGCCTGGCAGATCAATTCCGTCCGGGAAACGGTGGGGCGGATGCTCAAGCGCTTTGCCGGGGAAAAGATTCTTACGATTTCCCGCAGCAGCGTCCTGCTGACGGATATCCGGAAACTGGAAAAGATCGCGAACCGGAAGCACTGAATGTGATATCATCACTGAAAAATGCAAAAAAATCGGTTATAATGCAAACAGCTTGGAAAAGCCGAAAGGTTTTCCCAACAACCCCCCATAAAGACCGCCCTTTATCGGCAGAAAGGGCGGTACTTTTTTTGCCGTTTTTTATGAATGAAAACAGCGGCGGATTTCGTCTTATGGGCAGCGGGGGGTAAAACCCGGGAAAGGAAACGGAAAGATGAAAGCAATGGGAATGAAGGGTACGAATATTCTGAAGCGGCTCCTGGCGCTGGCGCTGTGCCTGGCGCTGGCGGGTGCCTGCGCCCTGGCGGAGACCGCGGGTGATACGGCGGAAAACCTGAGTTACCTGGGTGAGCTGCCGGACGGACGGCAGATGTTCCACAGGCGGCTGCTGGACGAAAAGAATGAAATCCTGGCTGATACGCTGCTGTGCCTGAACAGGGACAAGACGGTGAGCTGGGAATATACCGATCCGGATGAAGAAGCCGGATATCCGTGGCATATGGCAGTCCGGCCGGACGGAACCGTCGGGGTGATCTTCCTGGAGGAAATCGGGGATGAGGATACGGATCCGGAGCAGTGGGGAATGAATCTGGCACTGAAATTCTTCACGCAGGAGGGGGAACCTGCCGGCGGGACGGTTGCGCTGCCGTATAAAAGCTGCAATATTGTAGATTGCCAGCCTTCCTTTATTAAGCTGCAGTACTGGGACCAGGACGGCGGGAAAGTCTATGACATCCTGGACTGGGACGGGAACCTGCTTCAGAGGGATACCGAAAACGATCCGGATAGCAGCAGGTACGCCATGGTCGAAGAGGAGGACGGCGTCCTGCTCTTCGGAATGGCTGAGGTGCAGAACGGCCGCGCGGTGATCATGAAGAAGGAAAGCGTGACAGGAAACAAACTCTGGGAAACGATGCTGGATTTCCAGTGGGAAATGGCGGACCAGGCCGGCGTGACAGACGCTGTAAGGACAGCGGACGGGGGATACGCGGTGCTGGTGCGTGAAAGGGAAGTACAGGGATTCTTCGACTATGTATGGAGAGCCGCGCTGGTGAAGCTGGATGACCGGGGAACGGTTCAGTGGGTCAGCAGGGAACTGTTCGGCGCCCTGGATGAATTTACCCATCCCCTGCTGGCAGCGCGGGACGGAAAGATCGCCGTCTGCGGTGTGCCGGAGGGAGGCGGCTGGTACGAACTGGAGACGCCCCGGGTTTTCCGGTGGCTTGATGAAGCCGGAAAGGACCTGGGCACCACAAAGCTGGAACTGAAGCCGGAGGATTTCCCGGAAATGAAGGCATACCTGGAGTCGGGAAAAACGGCAGCGCGGATTGAATGCGATTTTTCCGGAATGGAGCTGCACGCCCGGCCGGACAGGCTGGAGGCACGCGTAACGGCAAGCTTCAGTGAAGACCGGGGGAAAGAAACCGGGCCGTTTATCTGTGACAGCACGATCCTGGTGAAAATCCCGGAACCGTAAAAGAAGCAGGAAAATCAAAGGACACAGGGCACAGCACCCTGTGTCCTTTTACGTGCCGCGGAGGCATCCGGGAATGAAACCGGGCTGAAATCCGTCTTTTTGGTAACGGGCAAAAACCCGGGAAAGGAAACAGAAAGATGACAGAAAAGATCATGTTAAGCTGTATGAACATTATGAGACGGATCCTGATCCTGATCCTGTGCCTGGTGATGCCGGCGGGTGCTTCCCGCGCGGAAGGCGCTGTGGAGCTTTGCTGTGGCAACGGGGATACCTGGCTGGGCTATGAATTCATGCTGCCGGACGGACGGGCAGTGCTGAGCGGCATAACAGACGGGGAGCAGAGACAGCTGTGGCTGGTATGCCTGAATCCGAACCGGACAGTCAGCTGGGAATACGTTTCGGAGGGAGATGCGGATTACTGGTGTTCTGATATGGTGCTGCGGCGGGACGGAACGATTGCGGTGGTCAGCAGAAGATTCAGCCAGGAGGCGGATGATATCGTTATAAAGTTCCTGACGCCGGACGGGCAGCAGGCTGCGGAGGACACGGTGATCCCGACGGGCGGCGGAAGCTTGTGGCCGAGCGACATCTCCCGGACCGGCGTGACCCTGGAAAGACAGGTGGAAGTACCGGGGAAGGAAGAACCGGACTCACAGATGGAAGTGTATGACTGGGACGGAAATATGGTTTCCACGTATCCGTATACATTTGGTCAGGAGACCGGTGAGTACCTGCGCGAAACGGAAGAGCAGGACGGACTGCTGCTGTACGGCACGGACAGCATGAAGGGCGGCCGTGCGAAGATCATGAAGAAGGAAAACCGGGACGGGAAAACCCTCTGGGAAACAACGGTGCCTTTTGACTGGCAGGACGCGGACTGGTCGACTGCCGCTTTGCCCATCCCCACGGATGACGAAGGGCATATCTTCCAGGTGATGGAAATGAAAAACGATCCGGAGGAGCAAAGAATCCGGCTTGTAAAGCTTGACAGCCTGGGCAGTATCCGCTGGTCGGTCACGGAAGATACGGAAAAAGGGGAACACTTCGGTGAAGTGACTGTTTTCAACGGAAAAGTCGTGGCGCATCTCAATGGTGATGAGAATTACGACAAACTGGATAAGCCCCGGACCTTCCGCTGGTTTGATATGGAAGGCAATGACCTGGGCACCACTGAACTTGAACTGAAGACGGAAGACTTCCCGGGCATACAGAAATACCTGGAAGAACATAAGGACAGCGGCAGGGAAATGACACCGCGGGTCATGGGCCTGGAATTCATTTCCCGGGGAGAGGACCTGTGCGCGATTGTTTACGCCAGTGTTGAGGATTGCGAAGGATGGCCGGACAGCAATATAGGTTCCGACTGGCCCGGCGGCGATGATACCGTCCTGATCAGAATCCCGACCCTGTAAAGCGGAACGGGGGGGACGGTTCCTTTCGTTCCGCTGGAACGGGGGGACGGTTCCTTTCGTTCCGCTGCACGACTTGAAAGGAAACATAAACAATGCGAATGAAGACAACCATGAACTGCGGAAAACTCCTCAGACGGCTTCTGACGCTCTGCCTTTGCCTGGCGCTGACAGCCGGCTGCGCCTGCGCGGAAAACATCCTGGAGTTGCGTAATGGAAGTATTGCCTGGCTGCATTATGAATGCACACTGCCGGACGGACGGCTGCTGCTGGCCGGCGGAACTCAGCAGGAACCGGGTTCGGATAAAACCGGGGAAGGGCTTGTGTGCCTGAACCGGGACAGGACAGTAAGCTGGGAGTATACCGCTCCGCCGGCAGATGAGTACAGCGAGGGCTGCAGCGGGGCTGCGCTCATGGAAGACGGAACGATTGCGGTGCTGCTCGAAGAAGCGCCGCATGACGGTAAGGGAACAGCATTTACTGTACAGTTTTTCACGCAGGACGGGAAACCGGCCGGAAAGAAAACGGTGCTTCCCACGGAACTCATGAGCGTTTATCAGGCGGATCGCTCCGGTGTGATGTTAACGGAATCGTCAGACATGGGCGCCGGGACTGAAGTGGTGGACTGGGACGGAAATAAGACAGCTCAGTATGAGGGATACGTTATGCCCGGCGGATGGGGCGGCAGGATACCCGGAGATGAATATGTCCTGTACGGCCAGAGGAACGGCCGTGCGGTGATCATGAAAACAGATGGCCCGCAGGGCGTCACGCTCTGGGAGACGGCGCTGGATTACAAGTGGCCGGACACAGGAGAGGCCCAGCTGTTTGACGCTGTGAAAACAACGGACGGCGGATATGCGGCTTTGCTGTATGAAATCAAAGCCGGAACCGGGCAAACCACATATGAGCGGAGGACGGCGCTGGTAAAGCTGGATCAGGAAGGACAGGTCCAGTGGATAAAAAAGAACAGTGATGGGGATAATACCAGATACACCCTGTCCGCGTACAACGGGAAACTTGTGATGTATCCGAAGGAGCCGACGGCAATGGATACGCCGCAGTCTCTCCGGTGGTTTGACGAGAAAGGCAATGAACTGGGAATTACGGAACTGACGGTGAAGCCTGAGGAGTGTGCCGGGGTGACGAACAGTCCGGTTCCGGAAAACGTGACAGCGCAGGAACCGCCAAAGACCAGTCCGCTGACGATGATTCCCATGGAGGACGGGCTGTGGGCCCTGACGCTGGGATTTATCAACGGAGATGCTGGGAATGGCTACAACGAAACAGTCAGCATGGATCCGGTCCTGATCAGGGTTCCGGAACTGTGATAACAGAGAGCTGCCGGCTCCATCCCCGGCA
>JAEEGL015475712.1_pt1 | contig 15531 bp, 8 predicted proteins | sample 9134231 | NCBI WGS metagenome assembly JAEEGL01 (sample SAMN16246548, study PRJNA631951) | gut metagenome | biome: gut microbiome; feature: rumen; material: fiber-attached | host: Bos | place: Iran: Karaj | collected 2018-10
AAATTATCGAAAAATCGCCGGAATCACAGCACGCAGCCAGTGCTGCCGAAATCATCATCGCAGAATACGATATGCGCGGCGATCTCGATAAAGTCGCTGAATTGTCCGATTTGTATGCAGGCATGCAGCTGGGCAGCGCAGGTGGCGACGATATCGTCAATACGCGCTTCAAAGACAAGAAATACAATGCATTGTTCAAAAAGGCTTTCGCATTGTTCGACAACAAACAATACCTCGAGGCTGCAAGCGAATTTTTGCGCATCATCGAGGAAAATCCGACGTTCGAACATAACGATCGCGCAATGTACAATGCTGCATACGCATACGAACAGATGAAACACTACGACAGCGCCATGCAGCTGTACCGCAGAGTTATCAACGAATACGACGAAACCGAAGAAGCTGTCAGCGCCATGTATCGCATCGGCGTAAATGCAGAAAAATTCTTCGATTTCGATACAGCTGTCGACACATTCCTGTCGCTCTATAACAACAAAAAACCGCTGTATCAGAAGTTCAAATATCGCGTCAATGCTTTGCGAAATGCGGCGCGAATCAAGCTGCTCGTCGAGGACAAAAAAGGTGCAGCACAGCTTTTGGAACGCTATCACACCGATTATCCGGGGCAATCGGATGCACCGCAATTCCTGTACGAAGCTGGACGGTCGTATGCAGAACTTGGTCAATTCAACGAAGCGCAGCGTATCTTCAGGGAATTCAGACGCAAATATGCATCCGATCCCGCCATGCGAGCCTATGTGATCGCTTCGTATGTCGTCGAAGGTGATGCCTATCGAACCAGGAATAAGCCTAACGACGCGAAACAATCTTACGAAACTGCGCGCGGCCTGTTCCAGAGCTCACCAACGGCTGCCGGTGCCATCGGCCGTGATAATGCCGCCAAAGCCGCTTTCTATCTCGCTGATTATGAGTATCAGGCCTGGGCTAAATCCAGCACCAAGATCAAGGGCAAGATGAAGGAAATGATCACAAAGCTCAAAGCCCACATGAACGATATGAAGCGGATCTACAACGAATTCTCGCAGGTCATGGTTTACAACAGCCCGATCTGGGGTATCGCTTCACGATATGCCATCGCACGAATGATGCATGAGCTCGTCGATTTGTTCGAACATGTACCATGCCCAAGCGATATCAAGAAAGGCAGCGACAACCATCTCGCATTCCTGGCATCCATGAGCGATATGGGCACCGGTACGCGGGATGAAGCCATCAAGATGTATCAAAATGCCATCGAAGCCTCTAAAATGGCTGGCATCAGCATTGAGTGGACCAAAAAGAGCCTCGACGGTCTCAAGCAGCTCGACCGAACGGCGAGCAATCAGGAAAGACTGGCACCGATGGCCAATGCTTATGGATCGAATGCCATTGTAACGCCATCCGAATTTACACAGCGCGAACAGGCAAAAGCCGAAGCCGAAGCCAAGGCAAAAGCCGCTCTCGACGAAGCGCTCAAGAAATCTGAAGGATCCTTGCCATGATCACATTAAACAGATTATATCGGGGTATCCTCATTATTTTGCTATCATGCGCCGCATTTGGCTGCTCCGATAAAAATAAAGACAATCAATCCAAAACGGCAGCAGATGCAGCCAAATCGGGCACTTCCTCCACCGCATCATCTTCGACGACGGCTGCCGATAAGGTGTCGAAGGCATCGTATACAGATGCGGCAACCGGCCTAAAGCTAGGCAATGTCGTCGCCCGCACCATTTATAATGATGACTCGATGGCCGCAATCAACAGGGTCGGCTCGGATATCGATGTGGCGCTGGGAAAAGCTGACGATGGCGATGTCAATGGTGCCATCACGATGCTGAATATGATTACGGATAAAGAGCCCAAAGCATTTATCGCCTATTACGATTTGGGGCTTTTATACGAGCGCCAGAACAATTTGCCCAGCGCCCGGAAAGCACTGGGTGACGCGCTAAAAGCCGAGCCCAAATACACACAGGCATTGCTCGAACTCGTCCGAATCGACATCCGAAATGGCGATCCCGATCGCGCACTCTCGACGGCCAATCATTTTCTCGTTCAGTATCCCGACGTATTTACAAACAATTACGCCAAACTGGAGGCGATGATTGCCGCGAAACAATACGACGAAACCATTGCGCTGGCTCGCGGTTTGCTCAAAAAAGACGAGGCCAATGCACGTCTGCGCTACTACATCGCCTATGCTGAATTCGAGCGCGGCCGATACAGACTCGCCGAATTTATCATCGGTGAATCGCTCGAAATCGATCCCGAAGATCCCGAGGCGCTGTTTCTTAAGATCAGAATTCACGACGCCCTGAGCGAAGATGACGTGTCGCTCGTACCCGGCATCGCTGCACAGCTCGATCACGTCCTCGAGCTGAATCCATACCATCTCGAAGCGTTGTGGATGCGCGGCGTGATTTATTACGAAGCCAGCAACTACGCCAAAGCCGAAGAGTATTTCAGAGAAATGGTCGCATTGAGCCCGCGCAATGTGGGCGGCTACATCAATCTGGCAAATACGCTTAAAACGCTCAACCGCGGCCCCGAGGCACAGGAATTGCTTTATAAAGCCCGAGACCTCGAGCCAGAAAACGGCCTGGTTGATTTCTCGCTGGGCACGCTCTATCTCAACATCGAACTCATTAAACTGCCCGGCATCAGCGATATGGAACGCCTCAAACTCGCCCGCGAACAATTCGTCAATGCCCAGAATCACTGGACAAACAGCGATGATATCGCGCTCGCCAAAGGCTATATCCAGACGACCGACGATGCGATCGAAACCTTACAAGCCATGATCGACGCCGAGGCGCTGTTCAATCAATCGTCGGGCGGCGGCGATTCCGGCAGCAGCAAAAACGATTCATTCAAAGTTGATTAAGATGGGATGCGCCCGCAAATCGCACATCTCAATCATTCACGAAATATCATAGGTAATCCCATGAAACGCCTGATAATCTGCATATTTGCTGCGATTTTGCTGGTTCCGGCGATCTCACAGGCACAGGATAATAAATCGGCAAAAGCGGTAACTTTTGACCTCGACGAAGAGAAGCTGACGATTGAAGCAGATATCCCGTCGGTCGATCTCATCCTGTCGTTTCGCGAGATTCAGGAACGCAACAACGGCATGCGCGAGAGTTTTCTCGACGAAATCGTTGATACAGCTAAAGAAGAGCCATTCTGAATGACGCTGCACACCCGGTTGGTGCTGCTGCGCCTTTTTTCTCACGATGAGTGACGCGGTCTATTGGCCTGCGGCCGATACGACCTGCGGCGTGCCTATGCTTTGCATACGGCACGCTATTTTTTGTGCTCGGCGAGCATTTCGCGGCACATGCCTTCGACAATATGCCGCTCTGGCCTGTGCTATTTGCCGCCGGCAAATACGCACGGCGGTCGGCGCTTTGCCCTGCGGGCATACGCGCCTTTGCGCTATCCTTTCGCATCCCCCTTTTTGCCACGCGTTCTCTTTGGCTTTGCGGATTTCTCTGCATACTCTTTTGTTTTCTCCGCCTCCACTAAATATTGATATCTCACCATCAAATCCGCCACTATTTCTGGCTCGCTCATTTCTGACGAATAGCCATAGAGTTCCATTACGGCTTTATCCAAAGCTTTATGGGCATTGAGCAAATCGGGGGGCATGGTTAAGGAATCGTATAAATCCGCAAGTGAGCTGTTGGGATGATTGTCTCGCGCATGTAAGATTTCCTCAGCGCACAGGCTAATTTTTGCTTCGATACGTTTCTTATATTCTTCAGGTGATTCGGTTTTCTTTTTCTTTGCGCTTCCAATAGCGGTTGTACCATCTAAAGCTGGCCACGGAAAATTGTTATATACAATGTCTTTGCTGTAACGATAGCGCATTTCCAAACGTCCGCATACAGCCCTCATCCATGCCATGTGTATAGAGGATGTGAGAATTCCGAAGTGGTAAAGGGCGGCATTTGGTATAAGCTTAACAAGGTTGCTGCATAAAACCTCGGGACTCATATATCCAATTGGAATATATTTCCGCTTTTCAGATGATACTTCTGGGATCACGATGTAATTTCCTTTTGGCATATTCTCCACATGAAATCGCGTAGGTCTTTCTGCAAGTTTTCGTGTACCATCACTTTTACTGGCTAATCGGAATTTTTGAACAGCCTGAACTCGCTTCATGCATTCTGGCATTTTACGTAAATCACTTGGTTCACAGTCGCCAAGCCAAAGACACCATCTGGGACGATTGTTGATAAATTCATCGGAACCATACCAACGCTTGAAATACTTTTCTGATGCGGGTTCTGTTTTTACGAATTCATCCTTTTCATTATCAAGGAATAAATAATTCCCATCATCAATTGGCTTATTTCCAATGCCAATTTCAGGAATACTGCACAATGGATTGGGTCTGCTCAACACGCTAATGCATGGCGCATCAACAAGATAAGCATTAATTTGTTTGCAATGTTGTTTAAGAATCTGTTTGATTTCTTTGCCATCTCTTTTATCAATTTGTTCATCAAAAATAGTTTTTTCTTCCTGTTTATTAAACCTGCTAAATCCAACAATAACGCAATGAACTGCAGCTTTGCCGCGCCCTTCATTCGTCCATTTAAAAGTTCGCCACGCAAAATCGATATGTAACCCCTTATCAAACAACGGCTGCCAAAGATTTGCGGGTGTTTCCCCCTGAGTCACAGAATTCGTCATGACGAATGCAGTTCTCGTATTTGAATGAATGGTCATATAATCAGCTGCACGCTTAACCCAGCATGTGACATAATCCAGATTCCCAGCATTTTTTTGATTGCCAAATACTTGGTTTAAATCGTTTTTTTGATCATTATTCATAAAACGGGCTCCCACATACGGCGGATTCCCGATAATATAGTCAAACCTCAAATCTTCCGTATATTCTTTATCATCCTTAAGTAATTCCTGCCAATCTACGCTTAAAGCATTTTTATTATAGATATGTGCCGACCGCTTCAACGGTAAATCTGCATAGGCCATACCAAACCATTCACCGACTTCACGGTTCATTAAATGTTCAACGAGCCACATACCTGTTCTGGCGACTTCACAGGGAAAATCGAGGATTTCGATGCCATAGAATTGTTCAATGCTGACCTTGATCAATGGCGAAACATCCAGCAACCTTTGTCTGGATGGATATTTCATTTTGATGATTTTGAGCTCGAGACGGCGTAGTTCCTTATATGTGGTAATCAGAAAATTTCCACATCCGCATGCAGGGTCGAGGATTCGCAAATGTGCTATCTTTTCGTGGAAGGCTTCGAGCTTCTTCGGCGTTGCTTTAACCCGCTCGAATTCTGCCCATAAATCATCCATAAATAGAGGATTGATAACCTTTAAGATATTTGCTTCGCTTGTGTAATGCGCACCGATTTCACGTCGTTCCTCAGGATCCATAATTCCCTGAAACATGGAGCCAAAGATTGCCGGGGAAATCTTACTCCAATCGAATTTGCAGCAGTCAATGAGCGTTTGACGCATTTTTTCGTTAAATTCAGGTGTATCCAACCTTTCACTAAACAAGCCGCCATCGACATATGCAAACTGCAACAAATCTGCTGCTAACAGTTTTCGCTTTGAACGTGTTTCTGGCATCATGTCCAGAATTTCAAATAATTTCCCTATTCTTTCTGACAAATCAGAACCATTTTCCTTTGAGTTCTCGTTGTAATTCAGAAAGGCGTCTTTCGGAAAAATGCCGGTATCTTCGGCAAACATGCAGAACAGCAATCTTACCAGATACACCTCAAGCTCATGGCCTTCATAGCCAAATTCTTTCAGCGCATCATGTATTTTGGCCATTTTCATGGCCGCCTGTATGTTGACTTCGAGCTGTTCATCATAGATACGTTGTGTTTCATACCCCGCAATATTCGCAAAATGGCGTATATACTTACGGATATCCTTCAAGCGAAACGAGACGTGTTGCGCTGTCGTGCGATGATACAGTTCGAATTTGTCAAAGTCGCACACGAGCATCAGTTCGGGCATTTGTTCGGATGGCAGAGTAATTACATAACTCTTAAGCTGTTCATACGCTTTGTTTAAGTCTTTGCCCTTCGACTTCATTTCAACAATGAGTTTTTTCGGCAAAAAGTAATCGATGTAGCCATCTTCGCCGACTTCTTTGGGGCACTTGTGTTCAAACTCGCCGCCACCTTCGAGTGGGTTTTCAATGCCAAAGACAGAAAGGAAGTCCCGCAAAAAAGACTGTGCCTGCTGTCGTTCAGCGCCCTTCTGTTTTTCCCAGCTCTTACGGAACTCCGCAGCCCTGTCTTCGATTTCTTCCCAACTGAGAGTCATCATTTCAAGTCTCCTTATTCACAGTACAGGGGAGTTTTGCATCCAGATATTCATGGCGCAACAGCGCATATAAATACCCCGCACTTTGAATGTAAAGCCTGTCCACCTCGTGCTGGATGCGTTCGCGCAACGTGGAATCGGCGATTTGGGCGATGAGATCGTTCAGGGCTGACATCGGTATTGCTCCGTCTGGGCTTCTGCCGTGTTTGGCAGAGCTATCAGGGGTTATAGCGTTTTGGCAACCATTTGGGTAGCTTAATCACAACACACAACGATGTAGTTCAGCCCCGCACGCCATGCGCGAACCATCCACGACGATTTGATCCGGTCCGCACGCCGTGCGTGATCGCTCAACTATGGTAGATGCAACTGAACGGTACGCACAGTGGTGTGTGGGGACGGCGGGAAGCCGCTTCTGGCTCGGTTTGCATTCACGGATGCTATTGATTGGCGACGCGTATCGCAGATAGCGGCGCAGGCGAGCCGTAGTGGGCTGCCACAAGGCGAGCGTTCACAGAGCGGCGCGTATCGCAGATAGCGGCGCGCGCAAAAAAATAAAAAATATATTGACGAACATCGAATGAATGCGTATAAGGCTGGCGACATCCGATGGATGTTGGGTTTGCGAAAGTGGCGAAATTGGTAGACGCGCAAGATTCAGGTTCTTGTTCCCGGATTGGGTGTAAGGGTTCGAGTCCCTTCTTTCGCATGAACGCCCGGGAGAGCAAAGGCTCTTCCGGGTTTTTTCGTGCGTTTTGGTGATGATGCACGAAACCGCAGCATGACTGCGGCTGTGGACGTGTTGCTGTTTGGGCGGCAACCATCGAATGTGATTGGCATTCGGCGTCTGCGCAGCGATTCCTTGGGGAATGAGCAAAGTTTGGAGTTTGTCGCTGCGACAGAGCGCGACAGGATGCCAGCAAAATGGAATCGCAATATGCTGAATATAGATGGAATCAAGCAGTTAATTGAACCGGCGCTGAATGCACTTGGGCTGGTGCTTTACGACGCGGAACTCAAGCGCGAAGGCAAACAGCTGACGCTGCGCGTAACGGTCGATCGTGCGAAGAAAAAATCGGCAACAGACGGCGTGACAGTCGATGAGCTGGCCAAAGCAAGCGACGATTTGAGCGCATTGCTTGATCTGGAGGATCCGATCGCCGAGCCATACAGGCTGACGCTCGAAAGTCCAGGTGTGGAGCGCGATTTGACGACGATTAGACATTTCGTTTTCGCAGTCGGCGAGCGAGTTCGCGTGGTAACGCGCGGAGAGAACGCGGAAGTCGTTGAAGGCTTGCTCCAGGCGGTCGACGAAGCAGAAGGTTCCATCGCAATTCAGACCGATTCGGAACTCAAGAAAATCGATGTCGCTGCGGTTAAATCTGCACGTACGGTTTATTTGTGGGAAGCACAAACGGGCACAAAACGAAAATTTTAGCTATAACGGTTGATTGTTGTGGCAAATATAGGCAAATTACAGGCATAATATACGGATGCAGAAATTTTCTGTACCAGCTTAAAGGAGTGAGTTGTGGATAATCTGAAACTGAGCGAAGTGATTAAGCAGGTCGGCAACGAAAAAGGCGTTGATCAGGCCGTATTGATAGAAACGCTCGAAGTCGCTTTGGCGACAGCAGCCAAACGCGTCTTTGGCCAGCAGCGGGAAATCGAAGCTTATTACAACGAAGAGCTGGATGAGATTGAACTGTTTCAGATCCTTCAGGTTTCGGAAGATATCGAGAATCCTTACCGCGACATCACACTCGAAGACGCCGTCGAACATGGCTTTAATGTTCAGCTTGGCGATGAACTGCTCGTACAGATTTTTTATCGCCCGGAAGATGCCTATCGTGCCAAGGAGCAGGATAAGCAGTACGGCAGCCTGCTCAATCTCGAGAGCGCCCGCATGAGCTTTGGCCGAATTGCAGCTCAAACCGCAAAACAGGTCATTTTGCAGCGCATGCGCGAAGCCGAGCAGGATATCGTTTATAATCAATATAAAGATCGCAAGGGCACGCTGATTACCGGTATCGTTCGCCGGTTTGAAAAAGGTGCCATTATCGTCGATCTCGACAAGACCGATGCAATTCTGCCCGTTCGCGAACAAACGCAGCGTGAATCGTATCGCGCGGGTGACCGCATTGAGGCTTATGTCAAGAATGTTCAGCGAAGCAGCCGTGATCCGCAAATCATTCTCAGCCGCAGTGATCCCGCACTCGTCATTAAACTCTTTGAACAGGTCGTGCCCGAAATCGACGAAGGTATTGTGCAGATTCTGCGCGTTGCCCGTCAGCCGGGTGTCCGTACAAAAGTCGCCGTCTATTCCAGCCAGAGTGATGTCGATCCCGTCGGCGCTTGCGTAGGTATGAAGGGCCAGCGTGTACAGAATGTGGTCCAGGAACTGCGCGGCGAAAAGATCGATATCGTGCCGTTCCACGATGAAGCTGCGCGCTTTGTATGCAGCGCCATCAGCCCGGCAGAAGTTGCCAAGGTCCTCATCGACGAGGCCACAACTTCTATGGAACTCATCGTTCCCGACGACCAGCTCTCACTGGCGATCGGCAAAGGCGGACAGAATGTACGTCTGGCAGCACAGCTTACCGGATGGAATCTCGACATCATCAGCGAATCCAGACTCAACGAGATCATGCAGGAAGCCAAACGCGAACTCATGGCTCACGGCATTGAGGATGAATCCCTTATCGATACCCTGTTCACGCTGGGATACAACAAGCTTGAGCATATCGCTCGCGTCGATCCCCTTGAACTCGCCCAGATTCCGGGATTCGGTATGGACAACGCAGAACATATCGTCGATGTCGCCAATACCATCCTCACCGAAGCGCAGATCAAGCATACCAACAAGGCTCAGGAAGCTCAGAATATCTCGGATATTGCGACCTATCTCGGTCTGAATGAGCACCAGGCCAAACAGTTCTATGAAGCAGGATATAAAGATTTGAATATCCTGTTCCTGGAAGGAGATCCGCAACGTCTCGATGCAAAAACCGGTATCGGTCAAAACCTGGCGCCGGAATTGATCAACGATTTGTGGACAATTGCTGTGAATCAGGAAGTTTATACCGAAGATGAGCTGGCCGAAGCCCGCGAAATCTTTGATCAAAGTCTGAAAGAACTACCGAATGCCACGCTGCAGCAAGCTTATAACTGCACCGTCGAGCGCATGGGCGAACGCCCATTCCCGCCCGATGAGGATGATGAAGAGGATGGTTCTCAGGACGAGTAACCAAACACGGATAAGCACGTCCGCTCACCCCCAAATGGAGGCAACGTATGGCAAATTCATCCGAACCTTTAGCGCAGAATTCGACAGAACGCAGCTGCATTGTCTGTCGCGAGTCTGATGAAAAACAGGCCCTGATTCGTCTGGCATTAATAGATGATCAGCTGTGTTTCGATCTGAGACATAAGCTCCCGCGGCGCGGTTATTATATCTGCGCAAAAAAATCATGCATCGATAAGGCTTTTGCTGGTATCATCAAACGTGCCACAAAACATGATGCATCTGAAATTGCTAAAAGTGCCGACGATTTCGTGCGAGATGTGCTGTTGCCTGGTTTGCGAAAACGAAATATTGAATGCCTCAGCTCCGGATTCCAGAGCGGGCAACTCATTCTGGGAGCCGATGCGGTTGAACAGGCTGCAAAAGAAAATAAGCTGGCTTGCTATATCCTGGCCCGAGATGCTTCTGATGCTGCGCAGCAAAAATATCAGATGAACGCTGAACGGAAGAATTTGCCGTGTATCACTGGCCAGTTTACCGGAGCTTTCTATGGACGCCTGTTTAATAAGTCCGATAAAATGGTTCTCGGTTGGCTGCCAGGGGCTCTGTGCGATATCTGGATGGAATGTAATTCCGCTACACAACAGTTGATGGCGGATTACAAAGAAATCATCAGCCACCAGGAATCGACAGAAGATACAGAAGATGAAGAATTAAGAGTGATTGAACAGTTCCAAATCCAGTTGCCATCCGAGTAATAGCGTCGTTTCGGTTTGACAAGGGATATGTGAGATATTTGGGTGAATCTCTGACCGATTTGGGCGGGGAGCTTTTGACGTAGAAAGGGCTCAGAGAGAGAGCATGGCGAAAGCGACAAAGGTGAATGATTTAGCGGCTACCCTCAACATGGACAGCCAGCAGTTGGTAGAGAAAATTAACGCTCTGGGACTCGGATTCAGTGTTAAATCCAAGGCTTCAGGTTTAACCGAAGAACAGGTGCGTCTTGTACAGCAGCGTATTGCTGCCGAACGACAGACCCGAGCGAATACAGCCATTGATGCCAAATCTCAGTCGACAGGAAAAGGCACCGTCCGAATCCGACGTCGTCGTGATGATGATACATCGGCACCGGAAAAACAGGCTGCACCTGTTGCTGCTGCGCCCGTTTCTCAGCGACAGCCCAAATCTCAAAAATCTGTGCCTGCGGCTGCAACCCCCGAAGCTGAACAGCCAGAAGCCAAACCGGCACCTGCTAAAGTTGAGGAAATACCTGCACCTGCAAAAACTGAAGCCCCAGAACCAGAGGCCGTTCAGCCCGAAATTCCGGTCGCTGCAGAACCAGCTGATGCACCTCAGCCTCAGGAATCTCAGGAAATTCCTGCCGAAGCCCCTGCCGAAGCAAATACGCCGGAACAGCCCGTCGCAGAGAAAAAACCTGCAGCTGATGCGAAAAAAGACAAAAAAGCTGCCGACGTGAAAAAAGCCAAAAAAGCTGAAAAAGAGAAGAAAAAGAACGAAAAAATCTTCGAAATTGCGCCAAAATTCGAAAAAGAAGTTTCGTTCTCGTTCGGCACCAATTTCAGTGACGAAGTCCCCGAAGACTACAGCTCTGAAATTGAAGACGCAGATGAAGATGAAGGCGACAAATGGTCACGTCAGCCTCGCAGCAATAAAAAATCGCTGCCGGCTCACTCCACCTCTGTCGACGATCTCGATATCGAAACCGAAGATGAAGATGCAAACGCCGGCAACCACAAGAAAGTTGCCCGTCCATCCAATATCACCGGCAATATCGATCCTGCTCTCATCCGCGCCATGCTCGTGCGCGACAATAAAAAATTCGGTGGCAACAACGCCGATAAATCGGCCAAAAAAACGGGTGCTCGCACGGTCGTCAATTCCAGCCAGTTCTATGGCAATGCAAACGGCCAGCAGAATAACCGCAATCAGGGCCATAATGCGCCAAACAAAAAAGCCAAAGGCAATAAGAAAAATGCGCAGCCGGCTGCCGTACTCCACCCGCAGGCCTCTGAACACAAGCGCATCATCAAGGTTTCGGAAAATATCGCCATCTCAGTGCTCGCCAATGATATGGGCGTCAAAGCTGCCGAAATCATCCGCTTTTTGATGAAAGAACTCGGCATGATGGTCACCGTGAATCAGACCATTGATGTCGAAACCGCTGAACTCGTAGCGACCGAATACGGCTTCACGATTCAGGATGTCAGCTTCAAAGAAGAAGAATTCACGAGCTCAACCTCCGACAAGCCCGAAGATCTTGAACTGCGCGCCCCAATCGTCACCGTGATGGGACACGTCGATCACGGCAAAACCTCTTTGCTCGATGCCATCCGCAAAACCCGCGTCACTGCGACCGAAGCCGGCGGTATCACACAGCATATCGGTGCATCAACCATCGATACCCCCACAGGAAAAGTGGTTTTCCTCGATACCCCGGGTCACGAGGCTTTCACGGCATTGCGTGCTCGCGGTGCCAAAGTCACCGATCTCGTCGTGCTCGTCGTCGCCGCAGATGACGGCGTGATGCCGCAGACCGTCGAAGCCATCAACCACGCCAAGGCCGCTGGTGTCCCCATCATCGTTGCCATCAACAAAATCGATAAGCCCGGTGCGAATCCCGAACGCGTTCGTCAGGCCCTCACCGAATACGAACTCATCCCCGAAGAATGGGGCGGCACCACGATCTTCAAAGAAGTATCGGCCAAAACCGGTGCCGGTGTCGCCGAACTCCTCGAGCTCATTCAGCTCCAGTCCGAAGTGCTCGAACTCAAGGCCAACCCCGACAAACCCGCGCGCGGCTTCATCCTCGAAGCCTACAAAGACAACCGTCGCGGCACCGTCGCTTCGATCCTCGTTCAGGAAGGTACGCTGCGCATCAACGATCTGCTCGTCAGCGGCGCATGCTACGGCAAAGTCAAGAGCATGACCAACGATCGCGGCAAAAACATTCGCGTTGCCGAACCTTCAACCCCGGTCGAAATCACCGGTCTTTCAGACGTTCCCGAAGCCGGAGAGCCCTTCTTCGTCGCCAAAGACGAAAAAGTCGCAAAAGAATTCACGACCCAAATCAAGGAACGCAAACGCAACGCCGAACTGTCGTCGCGCAAGTTCGATCCATGGGCTCAGTTCAAAGACAACAAGCAGCTCAACGTCATCATCAAGGCCGACGTCCAGGGTTCCCTCGAAGCCCTCGTCAAATCCCTCGGTTCGCTCTCGACCGAAGATGTCGAGCTCCAGATCGTTCACGCGGCCGTCGGTGGCGCCACCGAAAATGATGTTCAGCTCGCCGTCGCCTCCAGCGCCATCATCGTCGGCTTCAATACCCGCCCCGATCCACGCGCTGCCGAAATCGCCAAACGCGAAGGCGTCATCATGGAGTCCTTCTCCATCATCTACGAAATCATCGATTACGTGAAAAACGCCATGAGCGGCCTGCTCGATCCCATCATCGGCGAAAACGTCCTCGGCCACGTCGAAGTCCGCAACACCTTCAACGTCCCCAAAGTCGGCACCATCGCCGGCGGTTACGTCCTCGACGGCATCATCAAACGTGGTGCCAAATGCCGCCTGGTGCGCGAAGGCAAAGTCATCTACGACTCCAAAATCGCGTCCCTCAAACGCTTCAAAGACGACGCCAAAGAAGTCCGCAGCGGCTTCGAATGCGGCTTCTCCATCGAAAATTACAACGATATCAAAGTCGGCGACGTCGCCGAGATTTACGAGGTCACCGAGACCAAGCAATCGCTGTAATAATTAATAATTGGGGCGAGACGTCCCTCGGGAACGTCTCTGCTCGCCTATGCGCCCTTGGCGCATACGGCTCACCAACGCGCCTATTGCCTGTCGGCAATACAGCGCGTTTTTTTTTCATCAAAAAAACGCATAGGCTGATCTGTTATCGAACTTCATTCTTCACATAAAGGCTCTCTACAACCTGAGCGTTGATAGAGATGAAGATGGAACATGAGACCTCAAACCAATGCAACAATATGACAGCCTAAACTGCGTCACTTTCGCCGGAGCAAAAAAAAGCGGCCCAAATGGCCGCCTTTGTGATGCATATCAGAACGCTAATCCTTATTATGTGAACTCCTGGCCCAAAGCGCAGGATCATAATTAAAGTGCCAAACCTCAGAATCAAGCGGCGTAAAGCCGTATGAACGACAATTGTTTGTGACATAGCTGCGATGGGTTTTACCAAAATCCAAAGCTTTACCAGTCATGTGGCTTGCAGAACCGGTATTGTCGTGCGTTGGCATCGCCGCATCACTGTCTTTCTTATCAACACCCGCAACACGCAGTGCAAAGAGTTCAAGCTGACCGGTTTTTTTGCCCATTCCGGCTTTTCCCATACCGTGCGACGAGAATGAACGGAACGAGCTGCTAATGCTCAGGCCACCCGCATCGCGGCTCATCGCTGCAAATGCTTTTTCGCCACCGGAGATAATTTTATGTCCCGTACTGCCAATCGACGTAAGTGGAACTTCAATGGACTGTTTGATGCTGTCAACATTGAGGGATTTCTTGTTTCTCAGCTCTGACCAAATGGTTTTGTCACATCTCACAGTGAACTTATGGATGTAGTTATCCTTGAGCGTATGGCCAGCCATATCGATAAAATACATCAGATGTGCTGCAGTATTAAGCCCCCAACCGCCATCCACGACGAGTTTCCCTGCCGCGTTAACGCTTGTGCCATCTGCTGAAGCCTCTGGCAAAGCTGTGCTTTTCAAAGCACGATTCAAAAGCGCCTGGAGCGTTTTTACGGCGCTTCCATTCCTGGCAGATCCAGTTTTTATTGTTTTGCCAACAACAACAACATGTCCATCTCTCGTCGGACCATTAATTTTTTCATGGCCGTATGTCAGTTCTTCATCGCCTTCGTAAATATCTTCAGCAGTCATCCCCGGATTGTCTTTCAAAATCTCGCTTTTCCAGTCACCAGCTGAGGCCTGTTCTGCAGGCTTGGGCTCTTCAGGTTTCTCTTCAACAGCAGGTTCAGATGACGGGGTGTCTTCTGCAACTTCCGGTGTGGATGAGGGACTTTCGCTGCCTGCTCCCTGGGCTTGGGTGGATGTATTGGCTGCTGGATTGCTACCCGTATCAAAAATGGCTTTGAGCGTGTTGGTACCACAAATACCGTCGATATCATCTCCGGTAAAGCCATGATTAGCCTGCCACTCGGCAATTGCCTGTGAGGTGGTTTTACCGACGAAGCCATCGACATCATCGCCGGTTAAACCAATGGCACTCTGGATTCTTCTCCATTTGGCACGACCGTATTTGTAAGACTTGTTGATCTTAATTGCCCTGTCAATATCGATGACTACGGAACCATCCGAAGGTGTGGATTGACCACCGTTACCGGCACCTGATGTTTCGGGGGTGGTGCTGGATCCAGGCGTCTGAGCGTTTGTCTGAATGCCTGCATTTGTGCCACCACCGCCTGTTGCCAAATTATAAGCCTCTTCGAGCGTCGAATCCTTAAATTGGATGTGATCTTCTACCATAGCAATGGATTTCGTGATACCAAGGCAGTAGTCTTTCATCCTGGCAATATTGGTCAGTATGGGCATATCTGCTGTAATATGCTGACCTTTTGCAACGGAATTGATATATGCAACCGTATCATTTTCGGATTCGGGGGCCCAGCTGCTTATCAGAGAATGAATTGTGTTGTGTCCATATTTCACGATACTGGTATTCATGTTTTTCATCATCGCGCGCGTTCCATACAACACGCTGCTGAATTTGCTGAATCTGCCGTCAGACCCGATTTCGCCATCCCAGCCAATGTTATGGTATTCAAGATTGCCTGGATTACGGTTCCGCGTCGCGCGATTACCTCCCCAGCCCGTTAAATATTTTGTAAGATCACCATCCCGATCAAGGGGGTCATTGCTTTGTGTCTTCTGAATACCCGCATTACC
>JAEEGL014203258.1_pt1 | contig 15530 bp, 9 predicted proteins | sample 9134231 | NCBI WGS metagenome assembly JAEEGL01 (sample SAMN16246548, study PRJNA631951) | gut metagenome | biome: gut microbiome; feature: rumen; material: fiber-attached | host: Bos | place: Iran: Karaj | collected 2018-10
ATGCCATCACGGCATTGTATAATTACCACAAGAATTATTATTCCAGATATACCCTTGCAGATCTCTTGCCCGACTTCGTCAGCGGGATAACGATTGACTCAAAAAAGGTTACCGTAGACGGCGCTCCTTACAGTGCCAGCGTAGGATGCTATTTCGGATACAATGTCGACGTGGAGAGGACTTATTTCTCGGTGAATCTGGACAAGGCCGGTGCGTGGAAGATCTATGTGTACACGCACTTTGCCAATGTCGGCTACACCTTCGTCATTCCCGTCAACGTGGAGTAATCCGCCGGCGCACAAAAGCAGACGCTCTCCGGGAGGAGGGCGTCTCTTTTTTTACTGCGGAGGAATGCTTGCGGGAACGGGAAAAAAGGTGTAGCTTAGCAGAACTAAAACTATTCATATGAAAAAGACGACTCTTTCCCGGCTTGCGGCCGCTTGTGCGCTGGCGCTGCTTTTCTGTGTTTCTGCGAGGGCCCAGACAAAGGCCCCCGGCGACCTGCTGGACAAAACCGATTTTGAAACGGAGATAGACGGGAAGCCGGTATCCCTGTTTACCATCACGAACGGCCGGATTACCGCCCAGATCACCAATTTCGGCGGCTATATCGTGGGAATCTATGCCCCAGACAAGGACGGGAACTACACGAACGTCGTGGGCCACAACGACAATATCCAGCAATACCGGACCTTCAGCCGCAACCCCGTGGGCTCTTCCCTCGGCCGCTATGCGAACCGCATCGGACACGCGACGTTCACCCTGGACGGCGTCAAATATGAAGTGACAAAGAATAACGGAGAACATACCCTGCACGGCGGCAGGAACGGATTCGACCATGTCGTGTGGGACGTGGAAGCGGTGAGCGAAAGCGCGGTGGTGCTGAGCTGCGTCCTGGCGGACGGCGTGGACGGATTCCCCGGAAACCTGAAGACCTTCCTGACCTTTTCCGTCACCGATGACGACGGCGTGTCGATCGACTACCGGGCGACCACGGACAAGCCCACCGTCTGCAACCTGTCGCACCACGTCTATTTCAACCTGGACGGGTTCCCGGCGGAGAACATCCTGAACCACGTCGTGTGGATCAATGCCGACGCCATCACCGAAACGGACAGCACCCTGATCCCGACAGGCCGGCTCCTGCCGGTGGACGGTACGCCGTACGATTTCCGCAGCCCTGTGGCACTGGGCAGCCGTCAGGTTGCCCTGCCCGCCGGGCGGGGCGCCTTCGGGCCCGGCGCCCCGGCGCCGGAAATCCCGGAGGGGATGGTGCGCAGCTTCGACCAGAATTTCTGCCTGAACCACAGTTTGGAAGGGCAGGTGGAAAAGGTGGCTTCCGTCTATTCTCCGGCTTCCGGCCGGCGGATGGAAGTCTTCAGCGACCAGCCGGGCCTGCAGTTCTTTACGGGGAACCGCCTGGCCTTCGCGATGGAATCACAGCTGTATCCGGACACCCTGAACCGTCCCGAGTTCCCGGGCAAGGCGGTCCTGCGTCCGGGCGAGACCTATCATCATACCGTCATTTACCGGTTTTCAAGATAGCGCGGAAGAACGCCGGCCGCTCATTCTTTGACCGCAGCGACCATCACGCCGGAGCTGAGGGCGGTTTCCAGCCCGAGGATCCGGCGGTCGGCGCCGGCGGAGCGCCAGACGGTGATCTCGCTGCCGCTGCCGTTCTCCATCAGGCCGCGCTCTACCATCTTGAGCACGAAGCGTTCCGCCTTCACGCCGGGGAAACGCTCCGTGTCGGCGCCCTGGAAGTTCAGGGTGGCCGAGACGGTGTTGGCGCCCATCATCAGGCGCAGGGAACGGGACTCCCCGGCCTTGAAGTTCTGGAAACGGACGTACTGCAGCAGGGAGAGCATGTCCATCGTCTTCCCGTCCAGCGGCAGGGTCTGCGTCACGGGGTCTGCCGGCGGCTTGACGAACTCGGTGGTGATGGTCTTGGCCTTCCGGTCATAGGTGCACGCGAACTTGCCTTCCTTGCCGCCTTTCTTGATGGGGTTGAAGCTGTAGACCGGCTCCTGCCCGCCGGGCGTGAGGTAGGCGTCCGCGATGTACTCCGCGTTCAGGAACAGGCGGAAAATGGAGGAGGCGCGGATGGAGGCGTGCGAATGCAGGACGGCCTGCTGCTCCCATTTGCCTTTTTCCAGGGAGATGGTGGCATCGGCCACCTTGGTGTCGAGGGCGCCCAGTTTGTAGCGGACCTCATATTGGACGGCACCGAGCGCCTCCGAAGACACGTTCTTCGGGGCGGGGGACTGGCCCGGAATCAGGAGGGCCAGCAAAATGAAGATTTTCAGCATCATCGTACTTCAATAATCACACGGCGGTAGGCGGGCAGGGTGAAGGGGCCGTCATCGTGGACCTCGCAGACGAGGTGGTAGTCGCGTCCGGCAGCATCGGCGGGAATGTGCACGACGGGCCGGGGACTGTCTGCGCCGTCCAGTTGCGGCATCGTTCCGTCATCCTCCGGGAACCGCTGAAACCACCATTCAAATTGCAGGCCATCCCCGTCGGGGTCGCTGGAAAGGGAGGCGTCCGGATTCAGCGTCGCACCGGGCCGTGCGCTCATCCGGACGGGATCGAGCCCGCCCCGGCGGTCGATCCGCACGACCGGGTTGCGGTTGCCGGCCCCTTCCGCCGCCCACTGCATCCGCGCGGCGAAATCCCGGAACTCGTCCGGGTAGAACTTCTTCTCATAGGCGTCGGAGATGTCCTTCAGCGGCTGCTGCCAGTTGGTCCAGGCGTTCGTGATCCGGTCCGGCGAGAGGCCGAAGGCGTGCTGTCCGCCCCAGCCGGCCTGCGTAGGGTCGTCCGGGTCGTTGAGGCCGTTGGGCATCACGTGCAGGAAACTCGGCGTGTCGCCCTCGACGCCCCAGAGGAAGTGCGGATACACGCCGCCCAGCGCCCCGTGGCCCTGGATCTGCTCCGCATAGGCGTCCCAGTCCGCCTTCCCGAGAGCGTTCTGGTTCAGCCAGGCGCTCTCGTCCCAGACGAGCATCAGGTCCTCGGAAAACTCGCGCCGCAGCCACTGGTGGGAACTGTAGGCGCGGTTCATCCGCATCGCGTACACCATGTCCTGGTCCGTGATGGTGTAGAGGCGGAACTTGCGCAGGAAGGCTTTCAGCTCTTCGGGCGAGCGCTCCTGCTGCACCTTCCAGACGGCCTGGGCGAAGGTGTTGCCGCCGCCCCAGACGCACACCCAGATGGGGCGCTCGTCGGGCTCGTCGGCCAGGCGGATGATGAGTTCGCTGCCGGGGGTGTCGTTGTCCGGGCCGATCACGCCGATGCCGGCGCGGGGGCTGCCGGGCATGGTGCGGCTGCGGAGATAGTCCGCGCTGGGCCAGTAACCCAGGCGCTGGGCGCCCTGCTCCTGCTTCGCGGGGAGGAACTCCGTCTGCCCGGACCGCTTCATCAGGTTCTGCACGTCCAGCTCGTAGGCATCTTCCACGCGGCGGAGGTATTCGGCCCATTCCGGGGGATAGGGATCGCAGTTCCAGCCGATGGTGGTGATGAGCCCCTCGATCTCGAAACGGTCCGCATAGGCGAGCAGGCGGACGGCGGACTCGTTGTCGTCCGGTTCCACTTCGGCGGGGCCGATGTCGGTCAGTACCACGATGCGGGGTTTGAGGGCGGAACCGTCGTCGGGTGTTGCGGTGCAGCCGGCGAGAAGTGCCGCTGTGAGCAGGAAGGTCTGGATTCTCATTGTTCCAAGGATATAGGTTTCACAAAGATACGATTTTGAAGCGAGATCAGGTAATCCTGCGGGAGAAACCTGTCTATTTTAGCAGGTCTTTTCTTATTTTTGTAGCAACAGCATATTCATCTGCATCTTATGAACGAAGCATTCACCCTGCCCTACGAGGGCGCCCTGATTGAAAAGAATCTCCCGGGCGGCATCCTGCACAATTACGAGAAGATCTGGACGGACATCTATCCGGAGTCCCGGACGGCCTCGGAAGCCGTGGCGGACCTCGTGGCCGCCGCCATCAAGGGTTGCGGGGGCCGGCTCTTCCGGCTGGGCCTGTCCACCGGAGCCACCCCGGTGTCGCTTTATGAAGAACTTGCCCGCCGCTGCAAGGCCGGAGAACTCTCCTTCCAGAACGTGGAGGTGGTTTCCATCGACGAATATTACCCTTCCTCGCCGGATGCGCTGCAGAGCCGCAACCGCCGTCTGCACGAGGCGCTGCTGGACCAGGTGGATATCCGCCCGGAGAACATCCATATTCCGGACGGCACCGTTCCCCAGGAGCAGCTCTCGGCGTATTGTGCCGGGTTTGACAGGCTGGCCCGCGGACTCGACCTGCTGGTCATGGGCGTGGGCGAACGGGGCCAGGTGGGTTTCAACGAGAGCGGAAGCAACGAGAAGACGCGCACCCGTACGGTCCGCCTGCCTTACCGCTCCCGCAAGCGGCAGGCGCGTTTTTTCAACCACGACCTTACCGCCACCCCGCACAGCGCCGTCACGATGGGTATCGGCACGATGCTGTCGGCCGGGCGCATCGTCCTGATGGCTTGGGGTGAGGACAAGGCGCAGGCCGTCCGGGACATCGCCGAAGGCGAGATGACCCCCGCCTGTCCTGCCTCCCTGCTGCAGCGCCACGACCATATCCGCTTCGTCGTGGACGAAGCCGCCGCCGCGCAATTGACCCGCATGGTCGCCCCCTGGCTCGTCGGTCCCTGCGACTGGACGCGGAAACTGATGCGCAAGGCCGTGATCTGGCTTTGCCGGACCGTCGGAAAACCTGTCCTCAAACTCACGGAGCAGGACTACCTGGAGAATTCTCTCGGTGAACTCCTGGAACAATACGGCAGTTTCGACAAGGTGAACATCGACGTGTTCAACGACCTCCAGCATACGATTACGGGCTGGCCGGGCGGAAAGCCCGGCGCCGACGACAGCACCCGGCCGGTAAGCGCGTCGCCCTATCCCAAGACCGTGCTCATCTTCTCCCCGCATCCCGACGATGACGTAATCTCGATGGGCGGCACTTTCATCCGCCTGGTTTCGCAGGGACACGACGTGCACGTGGCCTATGAGACTTCCGGTGACGTGGCCGTCCACGACGACGTGGTGCTCCAGCACATGGATGCCGCATTCCAGTTGGGGCTGGCCGACCGTTTCGCCGAGGTGAAGGCGCTGGTGGACGCCAAGGTCCCCGGCCAGCCGGAACCGCGCGAGCTGCTGGAACTCAAGGGAGCCATCCGGCGCAGCGAGGCGCGGGGCGCCGTGCGTTCCTTCGGCCTGGACGACGAGAAGAACGTCCACTTCCTGAACCTGCCGTTCTACGAATCCGGCGGCATCAAGAAGCATCCCCGCACACAGGCGGACACGGATATCATCAAGGACCTGGTGATGCGCCTGCGTCCGCACATGATCTTCATGGCGGGCGACCTCGCAGACCCGCACGGCACCCACCGCGTCTGCACGGAAGCGGCCCTGGAAGCCGTCGAGCAACTCAAGGCGGAAGGAAACGCCTGGCTGGCGGACACGCATGTATGGCTGTACCGCGGAGCGTGGATGGAGTGGGAACTGGGACGCGTGGACATGGCGGTTCCCCTGAGTCCCGACGAGGTGGTCAAAAAACGCCACGCCATCTTCCACCACCTTTCCCAGAAGGACATCGTGCCGTTCCCCGGCGAAGACCCGCGGGAATTCTGGCAGCGCGCCGAAGAACGCACGGAAAACACCGCCCGGGAGTATGACCGCCTGGGCATGGCGGAATATCAGGCCATCGAAGTCTTCTTAAAACTCTGCTGACCGGCCCGGGCCCCGGTGCCGGGCCCGCGGAAGTTGCCTAGAGGCCGGAGAAACCGATCTTGTAGAGCTTGGACGTCGTGTCGTCGCCGACCCAGATGCACTGGTTGGCGTGATCGACATACAGTCCTTCCCCGTTGTCGATGAACGGTACCGGGTAGGAAACCAGCACTTTGCCTTCCATTGTGCACAGGTTGATGGTCCGCAGTTCGCTGTCCGCGATCCAGAGCGCGTCGCGTACGGGGTCGTAGCACAGGTCGGAGATGTCCTTGATGCCCTCCGTGATTTCCGTGCGGCCCACGACGCCGTCGGTCAGCGAGTAACGGATGAGCAGGCGCGGCTTGTCCTGGTTGCCGAGCAGCAGGGTGCCATCGCCCAGCCAGGTGACGGCCTCCAGGCCGCTGTTGGTGCGCAGGCCCTCGGGAATGACCGTCAGCAGCTCTGATTCCTTATACTCCGGGGCGCGCAGGCGCCGGAGTTCCTGCTTGCGTTCCACGATGTAATACACATCCCGCGTCTCCGGGTCGATCGTGACGGCCTCGCAGTCGAGGCGGTTCTCCACATAGAACGGCTCGGTCTCTCCAGTGAAACTGACGTAATAGACGCCGTTCTCGTCGGAAGCGGCCAGCAGGCTCTTCCCGTCCGGTGCCAGGCAGAGGCCGGACACCTCGGGGCAGTTCGTGTCGACCGTGCAAACCTCGCCCATCACGGGCTGGTAGGCCTGGCGCTTGAAGGCGTCCCAGTCATAGTAGGGCCAGTTTTCCGTCTCGACGGGCAGATGCGCTTCCTTGCCGTTGAGGAGCACCTTGAAGAGGATGTCCGACGAGCGCGGGCTGGAGTAGAACACGAAGTGGAGGTTGGCGCCCATCGGCACCTCGTGCAGCTGGCACCAGACCGGGATCTCGTCCGGGTCGGTGACGTCGTGGCCGAAGCCGTTCACGTCCAGGGTCATCAGCAGCGGCAGGAAGGAGTAGTCGTGCCCGAAGCGCAGGTCGGCGCCGGTCTGCCCGGAGGCGATGCGCGCGTCCGCCTTGGCGATGATGTCGTCCACGATGGGCCGGTAACCCAGGTGGGTGGGCCAGGCGTTGGCGTAGAACTGGAAGTCGTCGATCTTCCACAAGGCGATCCGCTCTTCCGGGGTAAAGATGTCGGTAAAGGACAGGTCGGTGTCCAGGCTGCGCATTCCGGCGGCGAAGAAGTACAGGTAGGAGACGAAGCTCCACTGCTCCTCCCGCGGGACGGCTTTGTCGGCGTCGGCGAACAGCCGTGCGAGGATGGCGCGGTAGTCCACCGTGCGGGCGATATACTGCTCCCAGGTCTCGTCGAAGGAGAGGGGCGTGTTCGGGACGACCGCTGCGCGGAAGGGATTGCTGCGGTCCAGCGGCAGGATGGCCGGCAGGAAGAAGGTACCGAAGTTCTCGAAGATGTCGAGGTTGGCGTTGCAGCCCTTCAGGCCCAGGCAGAAGGCGGACATCGTCATGATGCAGCGCGTGGAGGTGGAGGTCCAGGAACGGACTTTCGCGTCGTTCCGGAAGACTTCCGGGAAGTTGGCATACATCCGTACGGCGAGTTCCTGCTGTTGCTGCCAGCCCTTGCGGGAGAGGTCCCCGACCCGGTAGCGGACCTCCGGGTAAAGCGTGTCGAAGCGGCTTTTGTAGTCTTTCCCCAGGGCGGTGAGGTTCTCTTTCGCGGCGGCCTCGGAGAAGACGCGGTTGAGGCGTTCATACATATCGCTCTGCCACGCGTATCGGGCGCCGTGGCGGCCGTAGTGGCTGATGTAGAAGGCCTGGTATCCGTCCGGTGCCGCCGTCAGGGCCACTGCCGTGGCCGGGCAGAGGTGGTCCGTCCCGTCCAGGTATTCCGGATGCGCCCGCAGCTGCTGCAGGATGTCGGATTGCTGCGCGTTGGCGCCGAAGAAGCCCGCGAACAGGAGTGCGGCGGCCGCGAGGCTGGAAATGCGTCTTTTCATTTCAAGTCAGTGTTTGTGGTATGCGATGCCCAGGGCGTCGTAGTAAGGATATTCATGGTCCGTGACGATGCTGAAGAAGCGGTTGAAGTCTTCCGTGAAGAGGGGATCGTCCGCGACGGTGGTCCCCGTCCAGACGGGCGTGGCGTTCCAGCCGCGCTCGAAAAGCCCCAGCGCTTTCGGGAAGAGGTAGTAGGTCACGTGGTCGAAACTGCGCAGGGTCTCGGCCCAGAGCTGCCCCTGTACCCCGAGGATCTGCCCGCGGGCGGACAGCTGCAGGGGGACCTTCCCCTCGCCGGAGCGGGACAGGTCCACGGGCCGGCCCCGGTCGTCCCAGCGGACGGAGCGATACATGTCGTACGGCTGCAGGGAGAAGGTGCGGCGCTCGTCCACGTAGCCGCCCCAGTTGTGCCCGCGTTCCGTCTTGCCGTAGTTGTAGGCGAAGTCGAGATAGCAGTTGGGGGCGCTGGAGATGACCACGGGGATACCTTCGTTGGCGAAGCGGTAGGGGAGGATATCCTGCCCGTTCGAGACGGTCCAGAGGTTGGTGAATGCCAGGCGGGGTTTCAGGCGCTCCAGGGTGGCGGGCTCCAGGTGCTGGCAGATGTCCTGCCAGCCGGCGAGCCTGACCCCGCGCGCCTCGGCGATGTTGAGGATGCGGCCCAGGAAGTAGTCCTTCAGCCAGGCGGCGTCGGTCTTTCCGTTCGCTTCCAGCAGCGCACGGCAGGCCGGCGAACGGGTCCAGGCACCTTCGGGCACCTCGTCTCCGCCGATGTGGATGGCGTCCAGCGGGACGCCTGCCTCGGCATAGAGGGCGATCAGGCCGTCGAAGACCTTTTCGAAGAAGGTATAGGTGGACGGCAGCGCGACGTTCATCACGTTGTCGGTATAGTCCTGCACGGACACGTATTCCGAAGCGTCTTCCGCTTCGGAGAGCAGGCAGCTGCCGTCGCCGGTGCGCTGCGCGCGCACCTCCATCGACTTCACGGCGGCGCGGGAGTGCCCGGGCGTGTCGAATTCCGGAACCACGCGGATGCGCCGTTCCCATGCGTAGCGAAGGATCTCCACGAAGTCCCGGTGGGAGTAGAATCCGTTTCCGGGTGAATCGGCGCCGCGGTCCGGGGCCACGCAATAGGTGGGCTGCAGGCCGTCCGGCTCGGCGATGGTGCCGTCGTCCTGCAGGACGGGCAGGCAGCGGAAGGCGCCGTAGGAGGTCAGCTCCGGCAGGGCGTCGATCTCGATGCGCCAGCCTTCGTCGTCGCCGAAATGCAGGTGGAGATAGTTCACCTTATAATGCGCCGCGATGTCGATCAGGCGGAGCAGGTCGTCCTTTTTCGTGAAATTGCGGCTTACGTCCAGCATCAGTCCGCGGTACGGCAGGTCCGGCCAGTCGGTCACCACGGCGCTCGGGACCTTACCGTCCTTTGCGGCGCGCCGGAGGTTCTCCAGGGTTACGGCGGCGTACCGGGCGCCGTCCTGGTCGGCCGCTTCGATCCGGACGTTTCCGTCCAGGGTGATGCGGTACCAGCCCGGGATCTGCCCGTCGACGAACTGTACCTCGCCGGCCGGGGCGGCGGGGTCGGACTCTCCCGGAAGCACCTCCACGTTCTTCAGGCGGGGAATCATGTCATAGGGTCCGGTCTCGGCCGGGGCCGGGTCGAAGATGCGTACGGGTTCTGCCGGAAGGAAGATATAGGACGTTTCCAGGGGGATGGGCTTCTTCCCGCGGCGCTGCAGATGGAATCCCTCCGGGGCCCGGCACTGGTTCGCCAGGGGCCTCGCCCGGTAGCGGAGCGTCATCGTGCCGCCCAGGTTCCCCATCGCCGGAACCACGCGGTACAGGGTGCCGCTGATGTATTCGATGGCGCCCGGAGCGTCCGCCTCCATCGTGACGGGGGTGCGGAACTGGCTGAACCACACGGTCCAGTCCGTGCCCGCGGGGGCGTTCAGGATTTCCATCGTGTGAAGAGCTTCCCCGGTGGCGGGGTCCGTCTCTCCTTCCGTCCAGATGATCGTGCAGGGTTTTGGGGTGCAGGCCGCACAAATCGCGAAGGCAAGGATCAGGGAGGAAAAGTGTTTGATATTCACGTTCAGCGGGGTTGATTTCCGATACAAATATGTGAAAAAATAGAATGGAATCCATATTTTTGTAAAAACGATCGCATTTATGAAACAGATCCGGATCCTCCTCCTCGTGGCGGCAGTATTGTGCGCCTGCACGCAGCAGACCCTCCTGGAAAACGGCGGCAACCTGGTCCTGGACGGCCCCTGGCAGCTTTCGCGCGCAGGCGGGCCGGAGCGTTGCGAGGCCGTCGTTCCCGCCACCGTGGCGGGCGCCCTCGCCGAGGCGGGCTTCTTCGGGGAAGACCTCCTTGAAGGGCGCAATTACGCTGCCGTGGACAAGACCATCTTCGACGACACCTGGGTGTGGAAGACCACCTTCGCCGGCCGTCCCGCCCCGGGGCAGCGCTGCGAACTGGTGTTCGACGGCCTGAACTACTATGCCGACATCTTCTTGAACGGCAGGCAGATCGCCTCGTCGGACACGACCTTCGGCGTGTTCCGCCGCCGCGCGTATGACGTTACGGAGCTGCTGAGGGGCAGGAACAAGCTGGAAGTGCGCCTGCGCCGCGCGCAGCCGGGCGACCTGAACATCGGTTTCGTGGACTGGAACCCCCGTCCGCTGGACGAGAGCATGGGCATCGTCCGCCCCGTCACGCTCCGCACCACGGGGGCGGTGTCCGTCGAGGACGTCTTCGTGATTCCCGACCTGGACGTTGAAACCTTCGCGACGGCGGACCTGGAAGTGCGTGTGCGGCTGCGTACCGCCGCGCCCGCCGAAGGGACGCTGACGCTGGACCTGGAGGGCGTGGGCAGCTGCAGCGTGCCCTTTTCCGTCTCCGCCGGAGAAACGACGCTCCGCCTGACTCCGGAGCAGGCGTCCCTGCTGCACCTGGACCATCCGCGCGTGTGGTGGAGCTGGGACCTGGGCAAGCCTGAGATGTACCGCCTGGCCGTTCGCGCCGAGGCGGACGGCGCCCTGTCCGACGTCCGGACAACCGACTTCGGCGTCCGCAGGATCGAGAGCCGCCTGACACCGGAGAACTACCGCCAGTTCACCTTGAACGGCAGGGACATCCTCATCAGGGGCGCCGGCTGGACCGACGATATCTTCCTGCGGGACACCCCGGAAAGCATTGCCCGGCAGGTGGCCTATGTCAAGGACATGAACCTCAACTGCATCCGCTTCGAGAACATCTGGGGCAAGGACGACACGGTCTATGACCTGTGCGACCGGGAAGGCGTGCTCGCGCTCGTGGGCTGGAGCTGCCAATGGGAATGGAAGAGCTATTGCGGCCTGCCCGAGGTGGGGCATTACGGCTGTATCAACACCCCGGAGGCGGAGGACCTGGCCGTCGCGTATTTCCGCGACCAGGTGGTCCGACTGCACAACCATCCCGCCCTGATCGGCTGGCTGACCGGCAGCGACCGCATCCCGAATCCGGGCCTGGAGGCGCGCTACCTGGAGATTTACGGGGCGGAGGAGTACCGCCCCTACATATGTTCCGCCAAGAATATGGAGAGCACGGCGGGCTGGTCCGGCACCAAGATGGAGGGCCCCTACGAGTACGTGGCCCCCGACTACTGGTACCTGGACCGGAAGGCCGGCGGCGCCTTCGGCTTCAACACCGAGACCGGTATCGGCGCCAACCTGCCGCAGAGCGAATCGCTGCGCCGGATGATTCCAGAAGGGGAACTCTGGCCGGCCGGAGAGGCCTGGGACTATCATTGCACGGCCTCCTCTTCCGCGATGAACTCGATGAAGATGCTGTCCTCCGTGATTGCCGGCCAGTACGGCGGGGCGGCGGATTTCGCCGACTTCGTCCGGAAGGCGCACGCCGTGGACTACGACGGCACCCGCGCCATGTTCGAGGCGTTCCGCGCCCGGATGCCGGAGGCCACGGGCATCGTCCAGTGGATGCTGAATTCGGCCTGGCCGTCGCTCTACTGGCAGCTGTACGACTGGTACGGCGTGCCCACGGCGGGCTACTACGGTACCAAGAAGGCCTGCGAGCCGATCCAGCTCATCTTTGACTATGCCGACCGCCGGGTGCACGCGGTGAGCGAATGTCCCGAAAGGCGCGTGCTGAACGCCGCCGTGCTGGTGTACGACGAGCAGTCCCGCCTGCTGGGCGAGGACCGGCGCGAAATCACCCTGGACTACCGCGGGAACGTGCCGGTCTTCGACCTGAAGCGCTATGACGGCCGTCCGCATTTCGTGGCGCTCTCGCTCACGGCCCCGGACGGGACGCCCGTTTCCGACAACTTCTACTGCATCCCCGCCGACGGGACCGAATACAACTGGAGGCGGAGCAACTGGTATCTCACGCCGATCACGCGCCAGTCCGACCTGCGCTTTGCTTTCGCCCGGGAGCCGGCCGACGTGACGCTGTCCGTCACCCCCGGCGAGGGGGAGTATGCCGTAACCCTGACCAACAAGTCGCAGGTCATCTCCTATATGAACGTGCTGAAGGCGAAGGACGCTGACGGCCGCCTGGTCGTGCCGGCCTTCTGGAGCGACAACTTCTTCCCGCTCCTGCCGGGGCAGACAAAGACCGTCACCTGCCGCACCGACGTGGAAGACGTCCGCTTCGAGCTGGAATGATCCGGCTTAAGCCCGCTTCAAGCCGATTCCGCTGAGCCACAGGCCCAGCCAGGTCAGCAGGGCGTTGTAGAGCAGCAGTTCGAATCCGATCCTGTAGCCGCCGAACCAGGCCGCGCTGTTTATGGAAAGCACATAGCAGATGAGCGGGGAGAGGATGCAGATGACCGGGACCCAGGCGTCCCGTACCGGCCGCCGCGTCAGGATGCCGAAGAAGAACAGGCCCAGCAGGGGACCGTAGGTGTAGCCCGCGACGGTGTAGATGGCGTTGATGACGCTCCCGTCCCCGATGGCCCCGAAACCCAGGATCACCAGCCCCAGCACCACGGCGGCGCCCGCGTGCACCCGCCGGCGGGTACGCAGCAGCCCGGCTTCGTCCTGCCGCCTGTCGGCGTGCAGGAAATCCAGGGTGAAGGTGGTGGTGAGGGCGGTGAGCGCGGAACCCGAGCTGCTGAAGGCCGAGGCGGTGATGCCGAGCGCGAACAGCAGGCTCACCACGGGCGGCATCCAGGGCCGGCCGGCGGCGTCCGTCCCGCACGCGATGGTGGGGAAGAGGTCGTCGGGCCTGGCGAAATCCACCCCCCGCACCGCGGCGAAGCGGTACAGCAGCACGCCCAGCGCCAGGAACAGCAGGTTCACTGGGATGAACGCCGCCCCGTAGCTCATCATGTTCCGCTGGCTCTCGCGCAAAGTCTTGCAGGACAGGTTCTTCTGCATCATATCCTGGTCCAGGCCCGTCATCGCGACGGTGGTCAGGGCCCCCGCGGCGAACTGTTTCCAGAACAGGCGCGTGTCCGCCCAGTCGTCGAAGAACCAGATGCGCGCCATGCCGCTGTCCCGGATGCCGGTGCACATCGCCCCGAAGTCCAGGCCCATCTCGCGGCCGATCCGCGCCAGGCACAACACCACCACGGTGAGCAGCGCGAGCGTCTGGAGCATGTCGGTCCACACCAGGGTGCGCACCCCGCCCCGGAAGGTGTACAGCCACACGCAGAGCATCGTGGCAGCCACGTTCACCCAGAATGGGATGCCCAGCGGCCCGAAGACCACCAGCTGCAGCACGATGGCCGTCAGGTACATCCGTACCCCGCAGATCAGGACCTTCGAGAGCAGGAAGAAACCGGCGCCGGCGCGGTGGCTCCAGCGTCCGAAACGTGCTTCCAGCCAGGTGTACAGGCTGTTGAGGTCCATGCGGTAATACAGCGGCAGCAGCACGTAGGCGATGACGGCGTAGCCCGCCACGAAGCCCAGCGCCATCTGCAGGTAGGACCATTGCGAGGCCGCCACCATCCCGGGCACGGACACGAAGGTGATGCCGGAGATGGAGGTGCTGACCATCGCCACGGCGACGGCCCACCAGGGTGATTTCCGCCCGCCGCGGAAAAAGTCGGCACTCCCGGCGCTGCGGCGCGACAGCCGCCAGCCCAGGCCGATGACCACGGCCAGGTAGGCCGCGACGGCGGCGAGCAGGACGGCGGGAGACATGGCCTAGAGCGCGAACAGCAGGCCGAAGCCGAACGGGAAGTCGTAGTAGTCGAAGAGGCCCTTGCTGCCGTAGCCGCCCACGCCGAAGCCGCCGTGGAATTCCAGGGCGAACTTGGGGGCGACCCACCAGTCATAGGCGATCCGGGCGGCCAGGAAGGTGTCCGACGAGCGGCCCACGGCCGGCTTGTAGCGGATGGCGAAGCCCAGCCCGCCGTAATCGATCCCGGCACCGAAACTGAAGGTGAATGCGGTGTTCTCGTGCCAGGATTCCGGGAAGACGGACAGACCGGCGTCGGCCAGCAGGGAGAATCCGCCCATGCCGCCGAAGCGGGCCTTCATCTGCGCCACGTTGCGCCAGTCGCGCAGCGTGGAGAAATACTCCGTACCCAGGCCGAGGGCCACATAGGGGAAGCGGTCGTCGCTGACGTTCCAGTTCTTCGCGGCCGCAACGCCCATCGCCGCGGTGGCGCCCACGGCGGTGGCCGCCATGCCCACCAGCAGGCCGGAATCCTCCAGCGGGTAGAGGTCTTCGATCCGGCGCGAATGCCGGTAGTAGCCGGGCAGCGGGAAGATCGGCACCCAGTCCAGGAAGACGAAGGCGTAGTCGTTCCGGTTCACTTCGTGGAAGCCCCGGGCGTTCAGGCGCTGGAAATAGACCTTCCCTTCGCGGGGGTTGATGTGGCCGGACCACTGCTTGTACACGCGGCCGTACTTGTCCACGGCCGTAAGTTTGTGGTGCACGGGGGTGAGGTCGAGGCTCAGCGTCCCCTCGGCGTCCAGTTCGGGCTGGCTGTCGTATGCGGCGGTCACGTCGCCGATGTATTCTTCGTCCACGTAGATGCGGATGGGCACGATGTCGAGGGCGTCGGTCCAGAAGCAGACAGACTGGGCGGACGCGGCGGCCGGCAGCAGGAAAAATGCCGCCAGGAGGGGCAAAAAGCGGAAATTCTTCATTTTGCAGCTCAGTTTTCTGCAAAGATACAACAAAGAATGATTATCTTTGTGTTTCTATGGATGATTTGATCAGGGATCTCTCCGCCCAGGAGTACAAGGACGGCTTCGTGACCGAAGTCGCCCAGGAGTACGTGCCGAATGGCCTCAACGAGGACATCATCCGCCTGATTTCCGCCAAGAAAGGCGAGCCGGACTGGCTGCTGGAGTTCCGTCTGGGAGCGTTCCGCAAGTGGCGGCAGATGACCCCGCCGCAGTGGGGGCACCTCAAGCTGCCGCCCATCGATTTCCAGGACATCATCTACTGGGCGGCGCCCAAACGCGACGAAGACCGCCCGGACGAGATCGACCCCGCGCTGCTGGAAACCTTCGACAAGCTGGGCATCCCGCTGCACGAGCGGGAGGTGCTGGCCGGCGTGAAGCCCAAGGGCGGCGTGGCGGTGGACGCCGTGTTCGATTCCGTGAGCGTGACCACGACCTTCCGCAAGAGCCTGGCCGAGAAGGGTATCATCTTCTGCTCCTTCTCCGAGGCGGTGCGCGAGCATCCGGACCTGGTGCGCAAGTACCTGGCGAGCGTGGTTCCCGTGGGGGACAACTTCTACGCGGCCCTGAACTCCGCGGTCTTCTCCGACGGGTCCTTCTGCTACATCCCCAAGGGGGTGAAGTGTCCGATGGACCTGTCCAGCTACTTCCGCATCAAC